>R25__coassemble_898_pt1 | contig 16162 bp, 18 predicted proteins | sample R25__metabat2_high_PE_055 | metagenome-assembled genome bin R25
TGCCTTTTTTGTACCTATTTATTCACGTTTTTATTAACATCCGAAACTTCAATAATATAATATTATTACCTTTGCAATAGTATGAACAAGAAACGCATATTAGTAGTAGATGACGAGAAAGACCTCTGCGACATTCTCTCACTTAATCTCCACATGGCCGGCTATGAGGTAGAAGCCTCATATTCAGCCGAGGAAGCCCTGGACATTGAGATAGAAAGTTTTGATTTACTGATACTTGATGTGATGATGGAAGGTATGTCGGGCTTTGAGATGGCAAAAGTAGTGAAAAAAAATCCCGCCACCTCCTCCATTCCAATCATATTCTTAACAGCCAAGGACACAGAAGACGACATACTGAAGGGTTTCGGTCTTGGTGCCGATGACTACATATCCAAACCATTTTTTCTACGCGAAGTGTTGGCCCGTGTGAAAGCCGTTCTGACCCGCACCTCCAAAAAGGAGGAAAAAGAAGATGATGTGTTCAGCTATAAAGGCATCAAAGTGAATTATGCTCACAAGTCCGTTTGGATCAACGACATCGAAGTGTCAGTAACCCGCACAGAATTTGACATACTCCGCCTATTACTGAGCCATCCCGGCAAGGTGTTCTCCCGTCAGGAACTGATTGAATCCGTTTGGCCAAAAGACGTGATTGTGACCGAACGCACCGTTGACGTGAATATCACCCGACTCAGGAAAAAGTTGGGTTCCTGCTCAGAATTATTATGCACGCGTCAGGGTTTTGGCTACTGCATCATATAAGTTGATATTTATAATAAATTGTTCTCCCACATTCATGCACAAACTGAGTGAAGGCAACAAGATGTTTATCAGTGTGATGATAATCTTTTGTGTTTATGCACTGATATTCATCTTATTTGAGGATTACGACCGCATTTACCTCAATCCGTTTGATGAGGCAAGCGACTGGCATTTGCTGATATTCTCTGTTGTCGTGATGTTTGGATTGTCATTTTTGCTCATGCGCTATGCAAGAAAGATAGATGAGCGTATCCGCCTTGAGCAATCGGCTAAAGAAAACAAGATGCGAAGGGAACTGACTCAGAACATCGCTCATGAATTGAAGACCCCTGTGGCTAGCATTTTAGGTTTTACAGAAACAATCATCAACAACCCGAACCTCAGTTCATCACAGAAAAACGAATTCATTGTCAGGACACATGCTCAGGCAGAACGTCTGACCAATCTGCTTCAAGATCTGTCCACGCTAAACCGGATGGATTATGCCCCTGAAATGATATCAATGCAAAAGATGGACGTGAATGAAATCATTTCTGAAATCACGAAAGAGACGAGCTTGTCGATGAGTCAAAAAGGCATAAAACTGAACAATTATCTTCCTTCCAGTGTGTTTGTCACAGGTAATTATGCTTTGCTCTACAGCATCTTCCGCAATTTGTTCGACAATTCCATCAACTATGCTGGAGGTGGGAGCACTATAGAGCTCAATGCCACAGAATTGGCCGACAGCTGGCAATTCACATTCAGCGACAATGGTCAAGGCATAAGTGAAAAACATTTATCCCGAATATTCGAGCGATTTTACCGTATAGACAAAGGCCGTTCACGCTCCTTTGGCGGCACCGGTCTCGGCTTATCCATCGTGAAGAATGCAGTGGTTCTTCATGGAGGTAATATTCATGCCGAGAAAAATCAAGAGAAAGGCATCCGCTTTGTCTTCACCCTGAAGAAATAGAAAACCTAAATCTCCACTCCCTTCCCGCTCATGAGTTTCAGCTCATGGGCTTTTTTTGTGTTCTTTCCTACGGTTTAAATAAATTGTAACAAAACTATAGAAATCTGCGTTATAATAATAGAAAGTCAGAAAGGCAAAAAGATACGCACAAAGAGCCGCAAATCATCACTGCAATACATTACTTTTATGCTTTTCGTTCATGTTTGCAGTATCCCAGGCATCGTAATTGGTGCCTGGGAATTTTGTTGATTCAATAGTGAAAGAAAATGTATCAAATAACGAATGATAATTGGGTGAATATTCGTAAATTGCAAAACTTTTTTAACTAATTGACAACAATGAATAGAAAAACAATTACCGCTATTCTATTGGTTTCGGCCATGACGGCTTCTGCACAGAATCCGATTATCCGTGACCAATTTACCGCAGACCCGACTGCACGAGTGTTTAACGGCAAGGTTTATTTGTATCCATCTCACGACATTCCTGCTCCAGAAGGCCAACGCCAAGATTGGTTCTGCATGGCTGACTACCATGTGTTCTCTTCGGAGAACTTGACAGAATGGGACGACCATGGAGTGATTGTGACACATAATGACGTGGACTGGGTACGCCCGGAAAGTTATGGGATGTGGGCTCCAGACTGTGTATGCAAAGATGGTAAGTATTACTTTTATTTTCCTGCCACTCCAAAAGGTGAACGCCGAGGTTTTGGCATTGGAGTTGGCATTTCAGACTCCCCATCCGGTCCCTTCCGTTTTGAATCCGAACCAATAAAAGGAGTAATGGGTATAGATCCATGCGTGTTGATTGATGACGACGGTGAAAGTTATATATACTGGGGTGGCATGGGCATCCGCGGTGCGAAACTGAACCCGAACATGAAAGAATTGGCAGGTGGTCAGCAGGTGATGGAAGGCTTGCCGGATGGTTTTAAAGAGGGTCCATACGCCTTCAAGCGCAACGGATTGTACTACCTTACTTTTCCTTGGGTGAGGAAAGAAGGCGGCACAGAAACCCTGGCTTATGCAACAAGTAGCAATCCACTTGGTCCATGGACTTTCAAAGGTCTGATCATGGAAGAGTCTCCAACTGGCTGTTGGACAAACCATCATTCCATCATTGAATTTAAAGGTCAATGGTACTTATTCTACCACCACAATGATTATTCCCCGAAATTCGACAAACTCCGTGCAGCCCGTATAGACCGTCTCTATTTCAATAAAGACGGCAGCATTCAAGAGGTTAAACCAACCCTCCGCGGTGTGGGCATCAATGATGCGATTTCCCGTATTGACGTAGACCGATTCAGTGAAGCCGGTAAAGATGTGACTTACGCATTGTTAGACACCATCAACACATTCCGCGGTTGGTATGCCAATCTTGGTGGCAAAAACGGATGGTTGAAATATAACGACGTGGATTTCAAGAACCTGAAATCAGACAGTTATCTGATTGCCAGCGTTAAAGCCGAAGAGAACACCGAAATGGTGATCCGAGAAAAGAATGCCAAAGGCAAGGTGATAGCCAGATTAAAAATAGTATGTCTGACCGAAGGCCAGTTCAGAAGAGACATCCGCGGAAGATGGCAAACAGTCACTTCAGCATTGGAATCTATTCCTCAAGGTGTGACCGACCTGTATGTAAGTTGTGAGGGTAAAGGTGCAGCAATAGATTGGATAGAATTCAAGAATCGTGAAAACTATTTCCATTCCCCATCAGGACAAGTTTCCTCTCCCGACGAGAATGGTTTCATCCGCCGTTGGTTATTACTGGATCCGATAGACAAACCCAACCGTTCCAACACAGTGTTCACAGACAGTTACCTAAATGAGAATTTCGCCAAAGACTATTTCAATGGTCAGTCCACCGTCATTCCCAAAGCTGGTCAAGAGGAAAAGGTGGAAAAACAGAGTTTGGTATGGCATGAGCTGGAGAGTGACCGCTATAATGTGAAATTGTTCAGGTTTGCTGACATCAACAAAAAGCAGACCTATGGCGTGCTGTTCTGTGGTGTGACGCTGATAGAATGTGATGAAGATATTCCAAACGTCCGTCTGGCTGCAGGAAGCAACAGCGCCTCATCATGGTGGTTAAACGGCGAACGAGTCTTATTGCTTTCGGGCGACCGTCGAATGGTGGAAGACGATGGCATGTCTAACCGCCTGACTTTACGCAAGGGCATCAACGTTCTCCGTTGTTCTGTGATCAATGGTCCCGGCATGAGTGATTTCTGTGTTCGTTTCTTGAAAGAAGACGGCAGCCCTGTGACCAACTACAAAGTGAAGACAGCAGAATAACCCAGCAATTCATTTTCAGAAATTATCCACAACAACAAACGAAAACAGACAATACAATGAAAAAAATATTCAATCTGATTCTTCTTTCAGCATTCAGCCTGAATCTTTCAGCCCAAGAAGGCGCTCCCTATATTCATGACCCATCAACGATAGCCGAATGTGAAGGTAAATACTATACATTCGGTACCGGAGGTGGCGGTTTAATCTCAGAAGACGGCTGGACATGGCATGGCGGCGCCGAACGTCCTGGTGGCGGTGCTGCTCCTGATGTGATGAAAATCGGCGATCGATATCTTGTGATTTATGGAGCCACCGGCGGTGGTTTAGGTGGTGGCCACAACGGCAGGATTCTGACGATGTGGAACAAGACATTGGATCCCAAGTCGCCAGACTTCAAATACACAGAAGCCGTGGAAGTGGCAGCAAGTGATGGTATGGAGGACAATGACGCCATAGATCCTTGCCTGCTGATGGATCCTAAAGGCAGGTTATGGGTGAGCTACGGCACCTATTTCGGCAATATCCGCCTGATTGAACTTGACCCCAAAACCGGTTTCCGTAAGAAAGGCAATAAAGAAAAGGACATCGCCATCGACTGTGAAGCCACAGACCTGATTTACCGTGATGGTTGGTATTATCTGCTTGGTACCCATGGAACGTGCTGTGACGGAGTGAATTCCACTTACAACATCGTAGTTGGCCGTTCGAAGCAAGTGACTGGTCCATACGTTGACAACATGGGTCGTGACATGCTTCATGGAGGAGGCAAGATGGTGATTGGTGCAGGCGACCGTGTCTGTGGGCCTGGTCATTTTGGTCGTACAATCATCGATGAGGGCGTGGAGATCATGTCGTGCCATTATGAGGCTGATTTTGACCGCAGTGGCCGGAGTGTTCTCGGGATCCGCCCACTGCTGTGGAAAAACGGCTGGCCAGTAGCTGGTAATCGCTTCAAGGGTGGCACCTTTGAAATAGAGTCCGAACGCCGCGGCTATTCACTGGAGCTTGCTGTTGACTTCGTCCGCATCCAGCAAGAGCGTGAACGCTTCTGGAATATGGATCAGTCAAAGCCGCTCGTCAAGATTGAGAATCAAAAACTGGAGGATGTAATCGGAGGGTGGCCTTCTGGAGAAATCGGTTTGCGTATAGGTGACTATATGTTCCGTCCACACCAGCGTTGGAGCATAGAACCGGTGGCTGAAGCCGGCGGTTATCTTGGCGGCCCTTATTTCAAGATTGTGATTGCAGGAACAAACCGTGCCTTGGCAGCAACATCTGAGAAGGAATTGACCACCGTCCCAACGTTCAGCGGTAAGGACAATGAGTTGTGGCGTATTGAACAGTTGGTTGACGGCACATTCCGCCTGCTGCCGAAACGCATTCCTGGTGAAGATGGTCTGAACACCACTTATGTGCTATACTCTGCAGGTGACAGCACTCCTACCCTTGCGAAATATGACTTCAATTCCGACAACTCAAAATGGAATTTCAGAGACCAGTAAACAATCTCTGAAGAAAGTCCACCAAAATTATCGAGGCAAGACCTCAAGCAGCATTCCCACTAACCGTGGAAACGCATATCGGTCGAGGTCTTCCTCCTTTACCCAAATGAAGTCGTCACTGAGTGGCGGCTTCTTTTTTGTGATATAAAGATAGAAATCGGCATGAATAACCTGATGCGTAAGCACATGCCTGACATTATGCTTCATCAAGATTGGTTCATCAACAAAAGGTGGTTTTTCATGTTCCTCCACCATAAGCGGTTCCCAAAGTCCCTGCCAAATATCTCCAGCAGGGCGTTTACGTATAGCTGTCCAATTGACGGATCCATCAACAAAGCGGATGTAATAATAAGAGAAATGCCGTTCTCGGATTTTGATCTTATTGATTTTAACAGGGAGTGCATCCACACGTCCCGTCGTTCTTGCATCACAAGTCTCCATCAGCGGACATTGACTGCAATCTGGTGACTTAGGCGTGCACTGTACCGCTCCAAAGTCCATCATTGCTTGATTGAAAGCCGCAGGCTGGTCGGCTGGCAAGAGTTCTTGTGCCAAAGCCATGAAAGTTTTCTTTCCATTTGTTGTGTTGATAGGAATGTCCACCCCGAAATAACGTGCCAACACTCTGAAGACGTTACCATCGACCACTGCCACTGGAATATTGAAAGCAATTGACGCAATAGCCGCAGCCGTGTAATCCCCCACTCCTTTCAGTTTCCGGATCTCGTCAAAAGTGTCTGGAAAATGGCCCAATTCCACAATCTGACGTGCAGCCACATGTAGGTTCCTCGCCCTGCTGTAGTAACCAAGCCCTTGCCATTCCCTCAACACCTCATCCTCGGTGGCATTTGCCAGTTTTTCCACATAGGGCCATCTGCGCATGAATCTATACCAATAATCCATGCCTTGCTGAATGCGTGTTTGCTGTAGAATAATCTCACTGAGCCAGATAGCGTAAGGATCCTTCGTCATTCTCCACGGCAACATTCTTTGATGCTGTGAAAACCAATTTAAAACCGCAACTGTGAATGGCGCCTTCATGATTTATTTGAGAGCAAATTTATGATTTGAAAAATCTGAGAGAAGTCTTGGATAAGAAAATCCGCTCCAGCCAACCTTAGCTGTTCCTCCGAACTGTTTCCATAAGTCACTCCACAAGTATGGGTTCCAGCGTGTTTTCCCATCAGCACATCTACAGGCATATCCCCCACCACCAATGCATTCCCAGCCTTAAATCCTGTGAGCGATAAAGTCTTGATTACCGGAAAAGGGTCTGGCTTAGCTTTTTCCACATCATCAGCTCCAAGACAAAGGTCAAGACATTTCCCAATCCCCATCAATTCTGTGAGTTCTATCAGAGAAGCATGGGAACGCGATGATGCAATGGTGAGCGTATGTCCGTTTTGCTTCAACCTCCTAATACCATCAACTACATGGGGAAATGGTTTTGGCTCAACATGTTGAAGGTTTTCGGCAAAAATTCTCCTGTAAGTTGATGCACAACGCAAAATGGTGTCTTCATCAGCATGGGGGAAAAGTTGTCGGAAACATCCGGTCAAAGGCAAACCGATAGTGGCCACACATTGAGCATCTGTCCTTGTGGGAAGTTGTAACTCAACAATGGTGGCCTTCATCGTGAGCAAAATATTGTGTCGTGTATCGCAGAGCGTTCCGTCGAAATCAAAAATCAAAAGCATAAGGGTAATTATATAAAGACTGCATCCATTCAATTAGCCGTTCTGGTATTGATTTTCTTACCGTTCTTATCCCAAGTGTAGATCCAACTTCCATTTCTGCTGGTGAAAGTGTCGCCAGAAGCAGCAATCACTTCCCCAACATTATATGCACTGAAACAATAAAGCCGTTTGCCGTTAGGGTCGTATGTGACATAGAAAGCAGAACCTTGCTTCAGAATATAAAAAGAAGATGAATAAGCCACGATTTGACCCTGGCTGGTACTGATTGTACGTATTTTCTTCCCATTTTGGTCATAGACATAATGCCAAGCCTTAGTGGTCTCAATATTACTGATGCTTTGCGCTTGAGCACAAAGAGATGTCAGCATGAGGAAAATAATAAAAAACAAAGTTTTCATATAGCTAAAGTTAAGGATTGTTGATGCAAAAATACAAAAAAAAGGCTAAAAATCCCACAATTTGCTTAACTTTGCAAAAAATTTTCAAAATGGATTATTTACCCAAAGAACCCGCGATACTGGTATCCAGCGTGAATATGCTGCTTCGTGATGAAGAATTTGACACCCTTGAGTCATTATGCTACAACTTCAATGTTGAGCCAGAAGAGCTGAAATCCTACCTTCAAACCCATGGTTACGTTTTCAGCGAAGATCAGATGCAATTCCGTCCAGTCGGTTATGATGAATGACAATCAGATGATTCCGAAAGACAGCATAGAGACCGCCTACAGCTTCATGCACCAGAAGCACCGTGTTTATGTACATTCCACGATGGACTGGCAAAAAGATGACATAGAAATTGCCATCAGTTCCTACGTTGACGGCATGAATCAGGAATTATATGATTTGATTTCTCATGGCAAGCCTGATTTTCTACGTCAGCACGACCGCTTTGAAGAAGAATTGACAGAGGCAGTGGAAACTCTGGAGAAAATGGCATTCAACTGACTCACTCAACTCAAATCCCCTATTCTCAACCTTCCCTCATTTCCAAGTAAGCGAAGTGACCTTTTCTAATCTTGCCTTCAATTTAGGAATGGAGTCCATTCGTATTCTCAACGTCATGATGCAATCATTGTCAAAGTTCTGCTCCACAATCTCTGGATTCTCCTCTTTTATTATTCTCATCACCTCATTCATGAATGGGTATTCGAAAGAAAAAGAGAGCGTACCTTCTTCATATTTCTCAATGAAAGTGGCATTGGCCAGTGCTTCGGCTGCCGCCATTCTATAAGCCACGATGAGGCCTCCGGTTCCCAGTTTTATACCTCCGAAATAACGAACCACAACAATCAGGATATTTGTGAGGTTGTTGGAGTTGATTTGTCCAAGAATAGGCTTGCCTGCTGTCCCCGATGGCTCTCCATTATCATTAGCCCGGAAAACAGTTCTTTCCACCCCAAGCATGTAAGCATAGCATACGTGGCGCGCATCATAATATTTTTTCTGATATTCAGCAACGATTCCCTTGATTTCCTCCACGGAATAAACAGGAAAAGCGAAAGCAAGAAATTTGCTTCGCTTCTCCGTGTAGGTTCCTTCAGCAGGAGCTTGAATGGTTAGGTATTTATCCATTGCAAAGAATGCTGATATTCAGAAAAACAATCAATTTCAGACTGTCAAGACAGTTTATGGATAACAAGTCCGGAGCGTAGTTTCGGTTCAAACCACGTAGCCTTAGGCGGCATGATATTTCCCGAATCAGCAATATCCATAATCTGCTTCATCGTAACCGGATAGAGCGCCAGCGCGATTTTCATTTCTCCGCTGTCCACTCTCCGTTTGAGTTCATCGAGTCCACGTAATCCACCGACAAAGTCAATCCTCTTGTCGCGTCTGAGGTCTTTGATGTTAAGGATTTCATCAAGAATGAGTTTTGATGAAATGCTCACGTCAAGCACTCCAATCGGATCGCTATCATCGAAAGTACCCGGTTTGGCTTTGAGACTGTACCATTCTCCATCAAGATAGAGTGAGAACTCATGCAGTTGCTGAGGTTTATAGTTCTCGTTACCTTTTTTCTGCACATCGAAGTTCTTTGTCAAAGCCTCAATAAACTGCTGTGAAGAAAGTCCATTCAAGTCCTTTACCACACGATTGTAGTCAAGAATCGTGAGTTGAGAAGCAGGGAAGCATACCGCCATAAAATAGTTGTATTCCTCATCTCCCTTATGGTTGGGATTCAGCCTTGCTTTTTCGGCTCCGACCAAAGCTGCAGCCGCAGATCTATGGTGTCCGTCAGCAATATAAAGACTTGGCATTTTTGCAAACTCCTCGGTAATCGTTTTGATATCATTTTCATCTGAAATAATCCACAACTGATGTCCAAATCCATCAATTGGGGCGATGAAATCATATTCTGGTTTAGTCTGTGCATATCGGTTGATGAGCTCAAGGAGTACTTGATTGTCAGGATAGGCAAAGAAGACCGGTTCGACGTTGGCATTGTTGACCCTCACATGTTTCATGCGGTCCTCTTCCTTGTCGCTCCTCGTGAGTTCATGCTTCTTGATAACTCCATTAAGATAATCATCAACATAAGCCCCGACCACAAGACCATACTGGGTCTTACCATTCATGGTCTGCGCATAGATGTAATACTGCTCCTTATCGTCCTGCACAAGCCATCCCTTATCCTGAAATTTCTGGAATTGCTCAGCCGCACTGGCATAAACTCTCGGGTCATGCTCATCGGTTCCTTCTGGAAAATTTATCTCTGGACGAATGATGTGGTAAAGAGACATTTCATTATCTCCAGCCTCCATCCGGGCCTCTTCAGAATTGAGCACATCATAAGGTCTTGACTCAACTTTCTCAACAAACTCTTTAGGCGGTCTGACGCCCTTGAAAGGTTTTACAATAGCCATGTTAGAAGTGTAATGTAAAAAAAGGGATGGACAGCATACACCTATCCATCCCATTATCGGTCTGATTATTTATTCACCTGGAATTTCACACATCCTTCTTTGAAGAAAGCAACGATTTGCTTGGCTGCAGCGATACCCGCATTGATATTAGCCTCTGCGGTCTGTGCTCCCATCTTCTTAGGAGTGGAGAAATAGCGTCCTTCGAACTGTGCGAACTGTTCGTCTGCATCTGGCTTGATATCAGTGACATACTTGATATCCTCACGCTCTTTCATCAATTCGATGAGTTCCGGTTCGTTAATCACCTCTTTTCGTGCAGTGTTGACAACGATACCACCTTTCTTCATTTTTCCGACGAGCGTTTTGTTGATGCTCTGCTTTGTCTCAGGAGTTGCAGGAATATGCAGGCTGACGATGTCGCAAGTCTCGAAGAGTTCATCCTGGCTTGCAGCAGCATGGACACCAGCAGCCTCGATAGCTTCAGCCGGACAGAAAGCATCGTATGCTGACACTTCCATGCCGAATCCTTTAGCCACACGAGCCACGTTGCGTCCCACATTGCCAAAAGCAAGAATACCCAGTTTCTTACCCATAAGCTCAGTACCTGCTTTTCCATTGTAGAAATTACGCACAGCAAACACAAGGAGTCCGAAAACGAGTTCAGCTACGGCATTGGAATTCTGTCCAGGAGTGTTCATCACGACAACTCCGTGTTGAGTTGCTGCCTCGAGGTCCACATTGTCATATCCAGCTCCAGCACGCACTACAATCTTTAGTTGCTTGGCAGCATCAAGTACTTCAGCGTCGATTTTGTCAGACCTGATGATGATTGCATTCACATCAGCCACAGCCTCAAGGAGTTGTTGTTTATCAGTGTATTTCTCGAGAATAGCGAGTTCAAACCCTGCGTTTTCGATTTCTTTCTTTATGCCTTCCACCGCTACAGGTGCAAAAGGTTTTTCAGTTGCAATTAAGACTTTCATAATGATAAAAAGTATAAAAACCGGATTCTGAACAGAGAATCCGGTTTAGGTTATTCATGATTAATGTGCCTTCTCAAATTCCTGCATAGTCTGTACGAGTGCTTTCACACCTTCAACCGACATGGCATTGTAACAAGATGCGCGGAATCCACCAACCGAGCGGTGGCCTTTGACTCCGACCATTCCCTTTTCAGTGGCGAACTTCATGAAGTCAGCCTCAAGGTCTTTGTATTCATCATTCATCACGAAGCAGATGTTCATGACAGAACGGTCCTCAGCCTTTACGGTTCCGCGGAAGAGCTTGTTGCGGTCGATCTCTTCATAAAGAATTGCCGCTCTCTCGTTGGCTCTCTTATCCATGGCAACAACGCCACCCTGTGCTTTGATCCATTTCAAATTCTGGAGTGCGCAATAGATTGGCACTACAGGAGGAGTGTTGAACATAGAACCTTTCTCCACATGCGTGCGATAGTCGAGCATCGTAGGTATCTGGCGTGATACTTTTCCAAGAGCATCCTCTTTGACGATGACAAAAGTGACACCAGCCATAGAGAGGTTCTTCTGTGCACCACCATAAATACAATTATACTTGCTCACATCAATTGGACGAGAGAAAATGTCGGAAGACATATCAGCAATCATTGGTACAGGAGAATCAAGTTCCTTTCTGATTTCAGTACCATAAATTGTGTTGTTGGTTGTGATATGGAAATAATCAGCATCAGCCGGCACAACAAAATCCTTAGGTATATAAGTATAAGTGGATTCTGCAGAAGAAGCCACCTCAACCACTTCTCCAAAGAGTTTAGCCTCCTTGATAGCTTTCTTAGCCCACACACCTGTATTAAGATAAGCAGCCTTCTTCTCAAGGAAGTTGTAAGGTACCTGGCAGAACTGAAGACTTGCTCCACCTCCAAGGAAAATAACAGCATATCCTTCAGGGATGTCGAGCAATTCCTTGAAAAGCGCTACAGCCTCATCAACAACAGGCTGGAAATCTTTAGCTCTGTGGCTGATTTCCATCAACGAGAGTCCCGAACCATTAAAATCCAAACAAGCATTAGCCGTAGCCTCAATCACCTCACGTGGAAGGATAGAAGGTCCGGCATTGAAATTGTACTTTTTCATTTTATATAAAAATTGTTAGATGAAATAATTATCCTAAATCTTATGAGATTGCAAATTTACACATTTTTATTGTGTTGAGCAACTAAATGGACATAAATTTGCCGTTTTGAGTGTTAAAATGACAACAATCGGCAATTCAGATGAAAATCAGATAAAAAATCCGACAGCCATAGTTTTTTAAATTGAGATGTTGTGAAGAATATCAAGCAAATCGTGATCAATTATTCTATTTTCACGGATTACCTTAGAGAATGGCACATGCACAATCTCGTCATTGTCGATTCCGATCATAATGTTTCTAAGCCCTTTCTTCAACGCCTCGATGCTTGCCGCACCCATACGGCTCGCAATGATACGGTCGTGAGCAGTAGGCGCACCACCTCTTTGCAGATGCCCGAGAATGGAAATTCTGACGTCAATTTCGGGATATTTAGACTTCATAAGTTCCGCATAATGAAGTGCTCCACCATCCGTTTCGTTAGCAGCAACAAGCACAATACTGCTTGACTTAGACTTGCTGAGTCCATTAAGGATGAAAGATGTGAGTTGGTCATCAGTAGTCTTGACAGACGGAATAATAGCCTCTTCGCATCCTGCTGCAATAGCTCCATTCAAAGCCAGGAATCCCGCATCGTCGCCTATTACTTCCACAAAGAAAAGCCGTTCATGCGAAGTGGCGGTATCCCTGATTTTATCCACACATTCCATAATGGTGTTGAGGGCTGTGTCATACCCAATAGTGGTGTCGGTTCCAAAAAGGTTGTTGTCGATGGTTGCAGGAATACCTATACAAGGAATATCATATTCCTGTGCAAAGATTCTCGCTCAGGTTATAGAGCCATCGCCACCAATGACGATCAATGCATCCATCCCTTCTTTCTGCATATTCTCAAATGCCTTTTTTCTTCCCTCTTCAGACTTAAAGTCCTTACTTGGGGAGGATTTGAGGATAGTACCTCCAAACTGGATGATATTGCTGACATTCTGTGTTTTAAATTCCACAATGTCACCATCAATCAGTCCTTTATATCCACGATAGACCGCTTTCACTTTCAAACCATTATAAATAGCCGATCTGGTGACGGCCCTGATGGCAGAATTCATTCCAGGCGCATCATTGCCTGAAGTGACGATACCCACACATTTTATTTCCATAGCGTTTTCATTTAATGACAAAAGAAAATCTCATTTGAGCGACAATTTCCAGACACCATTCCTGCTGACCATCTTCTGCACACAAAATGACGTATCGGTTGATTGTCCAAAAGATTTATAAAACACATTGACAGCTGAATCGCCGCTTTCTTCAATTTTATTCAGCTGGAAGGATAGTGTGTCATTGGTGTTCTCATCCAGATATTTCTGGTGGAGCGACATCATCAGTATTTCATCTTTTCCATTATCCAGCTGCAGTGAATCCACCAAGCTGACATATTTTTTAAAATCGTGTTGTTGAAGCGCATTCAGTGCCACTTTTAGTTGTTCCCATTGTGGCACATCATCTTCTTCTGTTTGACCTCCGCAAGCAAAAAGAGAAAGCAGCATGGAGAAACACAAAATATTCAGTCTCATATAACAGGTAGTTCAAAGATTCTGATTCCGAAAAAACAGAACCAAGTAACAACAAACTGATTACTTTTGGCGAATAAACACATTTATCGGTGTTCCCGTGAAATTCCAATGTTCCCTTATTTGATTTTCCAAGAACCGCCGATAGGTTTCCTTCACATATTGTGGCAGATTGGCATAGAACACGAAAGATGGCACTCTGGTGTCAGGAATCTGCATGCAATATTTGATTTTAATATATTTTCCTTTGATTGAAGGTGGCGGCGTATTCTCGATAATCGGGAGCATGACTTCATTGAGCTTTGCCGTAGAAACCTTGTTAGTTCGGTTCTCATACACCTTCTGCGCCTCCTCCAGTACTCTGAAAATACGTTGTTTGGTGAGAGCGGATGCAAAAATGATGGTGAAGTCGGTGAATGGTGCCATCCTGCTTCTGATAGCATTTTCGAAATGCTTGATAGATTCCGTGTCTTTATTTTCGACGAGGTCCCATTTGTTGACCACAACCACCATACCTTTCTGGTTTTTCTGCACAATCTGGAAAATATTGACATCCTGTCCTTCTATACCCCGTGTGGCATCCACCATAAGCACACAGACATCAGAATTCTCAATGGCTCTGATGGACCTCATGACTGAATAATACTCCAGGTCCTCGCTCACCTTGTTCTTCTTTCGAATTCCAGCGGTATCGACCAAATAGAAATTGAATCCGAACTTTTCGTATTTTGTATAGATAGAATCCCTTGTGGTTCCAGCTATATCAGTGACCACATTCCTGTCATCATTCAAAAAGGCATTGATGATAGATGACTTTCCGACATTCGGCCTTCCCACTACAGCAATACGCGGAATATCCTCCTCAATGACCTCGTTCATTTCTTTGGAGAAAGCTTTAACAATGTCGTCGAGCAAATCCCCAGTACCACTTCCCGTGAGCGAAGAGATGCAATAAATTTCCCCTAATCCGAGTGAATAAAATTCAGCCGCCTCATATCTGAGTTCATTGGAATCCACTTTATTGCAGCAGACAAAAACCGGCAATTTTGAACGTCGGAGAATATCAGCCACCTCCATGTCGAGGTCGGTCACTCCAGTCTTGACATCAACAAGAAAGAGAATCACATCACACTCCTCTATGGCGATAAGCACCTGTTTCCTGATTTCTTCCTCAAAGACATCCTCAGAATTGACCACCCATCCACCAGTATCGACAACAGAGAACTCCTTATTTCCCCATTCACATTTTCCATACTGCCGGTCACGAGTGGTTCCCGCCTCATCACTCACAATGGCGTGACGGGTTTTAGTCAGACGGTTGAAAAGCGTTGACTTTCCGACATTAGGTCTTCCTACGATAGCCACTAAATTTCCCATATATCAAATTACGTTATTTCAAGTTAAACAAAAACTGCCCACACAGCAGAAAAATCATCGCTAATATTCATTTAGCCCCACCAATCAGCTATCATTCGGGATTGTAGCCAAAAAGGCTAAGCTCCTTATCCGAATCCCTCCAATCTTTATCCACTTTCACAAAAGATTCGAGATAGATAGATTTACCAAAGAACTTCTCGAGCGACTTTCGCGCTTCTGTCATAACTTTCTTCAAAGCCTTCCCCTGATGTCCGATGATGATTCCTTTCTGGGAATCTCTCTCCACATAAATGACCGCATTGATATGGATATGCGTTGCATCTTCCTTGAAAGCTTCCACACCCACTTCCACAGAATAAGGAATCTCCTTGTCGTAGAATAGCAGGATTTTTTCCCTGATAATTTCACTGACAAAGAACCGTGCCGGTTTGTCGGTGAGTTGGTCCTTATCAAAGAAAGGAGGACTTTCTGGCAGCAGTTCCTTGATTCTTTTGAGTACAGGGTCGATATTGAACTTAGCGAGCGCAGAAACAGGGATGATTTCCGCCTTTGGCAAGAAACGATGCCATTGCTCCACAAGTTCGATGAGATGCTTTTCATCAGTGAGGTCAATTTTATTGATAAGTACCAAAACCGGCACCTCCATTTTAGCCACCTTGTCGAGAAAATCGGCGTTTTTGTCGATTTTTTCGACAGGGTCGGTCACATAGACAAGCACATCAGCATCTACGAGTGCACTGTCAGAGAAATTTCTCATAGACTGCTGCAGCTTATAATTAGGTTTCAACACACCCGGTGTGTCACTAAACACAATTTGCACCTCATCGTCGTTGAGAATTCCCATAATCCTATGTCGGGTGGTCTGCGCCTTAAATGTGGCTATAGAAATGCGTTCTCCCACGAAAAGATTCATAAGAGTTGATTTTCCGACGTTAGGATTTCCTACAATGTTGACAAAGCCAGACTTATGCATCATATAAGGGTTGTTCTAAAAATTAGTTATATTTTTCTATTGGGTGTTCT
>R25__coassemble_956_pt1 | contig 15438 bp, 10 predicted proteins | sample R25__metabat2_high_PE_055 | metagenome-assembled genome bin R25
GCATAAAAACAATCAAGATGTTCATCCCCGGTTTTCCAAATTTTTTAACACTTTTTTTTAAACACAATCAACACACAATCATAATCATCATAAAAGTTTTAAAATTTTAAAATATCAAATTATTATTATTATTGATTGTTGATTACGTAATGATGAAAATATGAAATGGTGGGTTATATAAAGATTTGGTTGTCGCACTACTTATTGTATTCGCACTACCTTACAGGGGGACTACGCATCTTGCGTCGTGCTAAGGTACCTGCCACATCATTAAAGATTCAATTCCTAACGATTATATACCAGCAACGACAACCGCTCTGGCTTAAACAAATCCTTTGCCACAGCCTGAACCATTTCAGGGGTGAGCGTGTCCAGCTGCGCAAAAGTTTCCTTCACACCCTCAAATTTATTGTAATGAAGGAAGGATTTAGCCATGTCGAGCGCATAATTCTCAAAGTTGTCGCACGACACACCAATCTGACCCTTTATTTGCTTCATACATGCGCTGAATTTAGAGTTTGAAAGCGGGGTGGACATCAGCTTGTCCAATTCTTTTCTCACCGTCCTGAGGCATTTTTCAACATCCTGGGGATCGCACCCGAAATAAATGGAGAATGTGGCGGTGTCGGTATAGTTCGTCAGACTGCTCTCCACCGTATAAACTAATCCTTTGTGCTCGCGGAGCGCAACATTCAGCAATGAGTTCATACATGGACCACCGAGAATATTGTTCAAAAAATATAGTGCCACCCTGCGTTTGTCGCTTGAAGGATAGGCACGGCAACCCAGCATCACGTGAGCCTGATGGGTGTCACGAACCACGGTTCGATGGGTGGCTGCATATTCCATTTCTGCTTTCTCACGCACCAATACCTCCGCTTTTCCTTTGTTTTCTTGCGTATCATCGTCAATAGGTTTTAAAAAAGAAGTCTCTTTCTCAATTGTGCGTCTCACCTCGTTAAATTCGTAATCGCCGAACACGAAGAACACCATTCGTTCCGGGCGGTACATCCTATTGACAAATTGCTGGAGGTCCTCACTGCGGTAGCCACGGACATCCTCAATCTTGCCTAAAATGTCATGACCCAACTCATGACCTTCAAAGAGCATGTCCTCAAATTCGTCGAATATCAATTCTGCTGGGGAGTCGTTGTAGCTTTCTATTTCTTCTACCACCACCTCAGCCTCTTTTTCCAACTCATGCTGCGGAAAAGTGCTGTGGAATACAATGTCGCTGATGAGGTTCACTGCCCTATGGAGATGGTTTTTCATAAAAGCGGTATAAACCACCGTCTCTTCCTTGTTGGTGTAGGCATTCAAATCACCACCCACAGCTTCCATCCTGTTGAGTATATGCCAAGAACGGCGGTGGGTGGTACCCTTAAACAGCATGTGCTCACAGAAATGGGCAATGCCGTATTCTCCCTCACGTTCATCTCTCGTACCTGCGTCAATGGCCATGCCGCAGTAAGCCACATTCGTAGGAGACGAATGGTGGATAATGCGGATGCCATTTTCTAATCTGCAGGTTTTCAATTAAATAAAGTAAAAAACAGTTATCCATGCAGCAACACTGTTGCTGCTTTAATTCCTATAAACTCTCCAGCATCCTCTTCAGCACCACCTGAGCAGAAATCTCGCGGTTCGCTGCCTCTGGAATCACAATGGAAGTAGGCGCCTCAATGACGTCGTCTGTCACAATCATGTTTCTTCTCACAGGAAGGCAATGCATGAAAAAGGCGTTGTTGGTAACGGCCATGTGGCGGCTGTCAACAGTCCACGACATGTCCTTGCTCAGCACCTTGCCATAGTCTTCAGGACGAGTCACACCAGGGCAGCTCCAGTTCTTGGCATAGATAAAGTCAGCGCCTTCAAACGCCTTCATCTGGTCGTATTCCACCTTTGCATCACCCACAAACTTTGGATCCAGTTCATAACCTTCTGGATGGGTCACCACAAAGTCCACATCAGCGGCGTTCATCCACTCTGCAAATGAGTTGGGAACTGCCTGAGGCAAGGCTTTTGGATGCGGAGCCCAGCTCAACACCACTTTCGGACGGGCACTGCGCTTGTATTCTTCTATCGTAATCAAGTCGGCAAAAGCCTGCAAAGGATGAACCGTGGCGCTCTCCATGAAAAACACCGGTTTGCCACTGTATTTGATGAATTGATTGAGAATTTTCTCTTCATAGTCGTCCTGACGGTTCTCAAAACGGGCGAACGAACGCACACCAATCAAGTCGCAATAGCAACCCATCACTGGAATGGCTTCGAGCAGGTGCTCGCTCTTGTCGCCGTCCATGATCACACCCCGTTCTGTTTCCAGTTTCCAGGCTCCCTGGTTCACATCGAGCACAATCACGTTCATTCCTAAGTTCATAGCCGCTTTCTGAGTGGAAAGGCGGGTGCGGAGACTGTTGTTGAAGAAGATGAGCATCGCAGTCTTGTTCTTGCCCAATCCCTGATATTGATAACGGTCTTTCTTAATGGATAAAGCTTCTTCTAAGGCCAACTTCAAGTCGCCTATGTCGCTCACATGCTGAAATACTTTCATAAGCCTTTATATTTTCTATAATTTTTTTATTTTTCTTACTTTTTTTTCTTGCTTCTCTTTGCAAAAACAGAATAAAACGGCTGGTCCTCCACTTGACCTTCGAAGAACTGAGCCCATTCGGGTTTGTCTTTGTCACGTTTGCTCACCTCACTGTTTTTCTTGCGGAGTTTGGCCATCGGATCAGAGGATTTTTTCTTCTTATCACGTGCAGGTCGTTCCTGTTTTCTGTCTGTATATGCAGTTTTTCCAGAGCCTCTGCCTTTGCGGCCGCTTTCATGTTGACCGCCTGAACCCTCGTTGTCAGTAACTTCCACATTGATATAGCGGCCGTCAAATTCCTGACCATTCAAAGCTTTCAGAATACCTTTCACTTGAGAATGTGGAACTTCAAAGAACGAAAATTTGTTCATGATGTCAATACGGCCCAAGTCGAAATGCTGGCCACGCGAACTGCGGTTTACAAAACCCATGAACTCACGCGGACGAAGTCCGTCCATCTTTCCAGCGTTGATAAACAAACGGGTGTAGCCTTCCTCTGGAGTATGGTTACGTTCGCCATGGTCGCGGCGTCGCTCTTCCCTACCCTTGCGCCCTGACTTCTTATCGTCTTTATAGTTCTTCTTGTCGTCAGGTTGGATAATCACAGGGGCATTCTTATAATAGCTCAGGAAGGCATTGAACTCACGGGAAACCACACGTTTCAGGATATCCTCTTTTTCCATCAACTCAAACTTGCGGTAAACATCGTGGAGGAACGGAGCAATCTCGTCTTCGTCAACCTCAACCTTCTCTATGTCGTCGAGCACCTTCATCAGCTGCTTTTTGCATATCTCCTCACCTTCAGGAAGCACGCCGGCAACAAAACTCTTGCCAATCTGCTTCTCGATGGCTTTCACCTTCGATTTCTCCTTCACGTGGATGATGCTGATGCTGGTGCCGCGCTTTCCTGCACGACCGGTTCGGCCACTGCGGTGGGTATAGCTTTCGATGTCGTCGGGCAGACCATAGTTGATCACATGGGTAAGGTTTTCCACATCAAGGCCACGTGCGGCCACGTCGGTTGCCACGAGCAACTGGATATGATGATGACGGAACTTGGCCATCGTCAGGTCGCGCTGAGCCTGGGAAAGTTCACCATGGAGCGATTCGGCATTGTAGCCGTCGCTGATGAGTTTGTCGGCTATTTCCTGGGTTTCCAAACGGGTGCGGCAAAAGATGATGGCGTAGATTTCTGGATAGTAGTCGGCCACGCGTTTCAATGCGTTGTATTTGTCCTTTGCATGGACCAGATAGTAGATGTGGTTCACATTTTCAGCACCCTCATTTCGCGAACCTACCACGATTTCCTTGGCATCATGCAGATAGTTTTTGCTGATACGCTCAATTTCCTTGCTCATTGTGGCGGAGAAAAGCAGGGTGTTGCGCTCTGAAGGTATTTGAGCCAATATCGTGTCGATACTCTCGCTGAAACCCATGCTCAGCATTTCGTCGGCTTCGTCCAAAATCACGTTTTCCACTTCGTCGAGCTTGGCTACTCCACGCTCCATCAAATCTACCAGACGACCTGGAGTGGCTACCACAACCTGGATGCCTTTCTTCAACTGACGGATTTGGGTCTCGATGTTGGCACCACCATACACTGCCAATATATGAAGACCGTCGATATATTTGCTGTAGGACTTCAAGTCGTCGCTGATCTGAACACACAACTCACGCGTAGGAGCCAAAACCAAAGCTTTTGGCTTGGAAGCTTCTGTCTTTTCTGATTCTGATTCAGACTGAAGGGAATAATAAACTTTCTGCAAAATTGGAAGACCGTAGGCGGCGGTCTTTCCGGTGCCCGTCTGGGCTAATGCAACGACATCGTTGTTGTTGCCTAATAAATAGGGAATCACTTGCTCCTGGACTGGCATTGGAGCTACATATCCAATCTCTTCGATAGACTTGAGGATCTCATCACAGACACCCAATTCTGAAAATGTTTTTGTCATTAATTGTTCTTTATTGCGTAAAAAAATACTTTGAAGATGCAAATTTACGAATAAAATCCCTTTTTTTAACTATGAATAATGTAAAAACTGAAAAATATTAACTATTTTTGCAAAGTATTTCAATAAGTTACGTTTTTTTATCGTTACTTAGGGGTGATTCTCTGATTGCCCTTCATGCTACTAACACTTCTATTTAAAAACTATCATTCAATGAAAAGGGGAATCCTTTATCTCATGCTGGCAGTGTGCCTTTTCGGAGCACACAACGCCAAAGCACAGGAATATAGACGGCTCACCAACCTTCCGGCGGTCTATATCAACACTTTCAATAACCAAGGGATAACAAGTAAGGACTATTACATCTATTGCACACTCTTCTATGTGGATGAGGAGGACAATGTGCTGCAGTTCGACTCCGTGGAGATCAGAGGAAGGGGTAACTCCACATGGAATCTGGCCAAGAAACCTTACAAAATCAAGTTTCATGAGAAGGAGAAATTCTTGGGTAAAGGCTATGCAAAGGCCAAGAAATGGACATTGCTGGCCAATGCCGCCGACAAGTCGCTCATCCGAAACGCCATCACATCGGAGATGGGCAATTTCATCGGTATGAAAAACTCCCCTGCTGCCAAGTTTGTGGACCTCACGCTCAACGGGGTCTATCAAGGCAATTACCAAATCAGTGACCAGGTGGAGGTGAGGGCGCATCGTGTCAACATCATCGAACAGGATTTTCCACTCACCGAAACCAGTGATATCACTGGAGGATACCTTCTTGAGGTGGATGGATTCAAGGATGGAAATTACTTCACCTCTTCCCATAATCTGCCGATACGCATCCATTATCCCGAAGAGGATGAAATAGTGGCCGATCAGAAGAATTATATCCGCAATTATGTCAACAGATTTGAGAATGCCCTTTTCTCAACAGATTTTAAGGACCCAGAATTGGGTTATAGGCCTTATGTGGACTCATTGTCCATGGCCAATCTCTATGTAGCCACTGAAATCAGTGGAAATATCGACGGATTTTGGAGCATGTATTTCTATAAGGACCAGAATGACCCAAAACTCTATTTCGGTCCACTATGGGACTATGACATCGCCTACGACAACGACTCTCGTATTTCTCAAACCGAGCGCCGGCTTATGGTTGACGAAGGATATGGAGAGGCAAGGACATGGTTCAAGCAGATGTGGAATGACGAGTGGTTTGCCAAACTCATCAACAAACGATTTGAGGATGTGACAACCGACGGATTGGAGGATTTTCTCTATCAGAAAATCGACAGTCTCAATGAATTGCTGCAAGAGTCTCAGGAACTCAACTATCAGAAATGGGGTATCAACAGAAGGGTGTATCATGAAATCACACTCTACTCCACCTATGAGCAATATATCACAGAGCTCAAAACATATATAAACCAGCATATTGCATACCTAAAAACCACTTTCGCATCAAGAAAACCGGCGGAACCTACACCACCGTTTGAACCGCAGGATTATTATTACAACATCATCAATGTCAATACTGGAAATGCTATCGACTTGTTGAGGGATAATAATAATCCTTATTCTCAAGAGGATATGCCGGAGCCAGGTACAGAAGTATGTTCTTGGAATCTGGACAAAGAGAGGGAAAGCCAATACTGGGAGTTTACGAAAGTGGGTGACTATTTCTTCATCACCAACCAGTTGGGACTGGCACTCAACGACCCTACAGAGGGTGTATCGACCGCAACTACCAACACAGGAACACAACTCAATGTGGCAGAGCCTGATTCAACCGACCTGAGGCAGCTTTGGACCATCACACCGCAGAATACAAATGGGCAGTATAACCTCACCAATGCCTTTACACAGCACACTGCAAATCTCAATGGCGGAAATTCAGTGAATAGGACAGCCATCCTCAGCTACACCACCAACGACAGGAACAGCACCAGCAAAAACAGGTTGTGGTACATCACCAGAACAGCTGTGCCGCTGCCTGAAAAACCGGAAGACCCTACAGGCATAGAGATGGTGAACCACAACGTCACATCGGACTATGCACTTGTTTACAGCCCTGTAACCCAGCAAATCCGGTTTGCAGGAGAAAATCCAGCTGACCTCAACTTCAACGTCAGCATCTACAACATGGCGGGCCAGAAAATCGATATGTTCAACGCATCCCAACCATTCTCTGTCGCTCAACTCCCTACTGGTGTCTATATAGTCTCTTGGATGACAAACGGAAAAATCAGGTCAACTAAATTCCAAAGATAATCAATTCAAATATAATCAATAAAAATGGTGGGTTGAAGCCCACCATTTTTATTATTGATATTGCAAATAATCTAAAGTCTAAAATCTAAAGTCTAAAGTCTAATTCACTTAACGCTCCATTCAAACACACCGCAGGAATATTTCTCAGGTTGCACAATCTCCAACTTCATGGAGCTGGTTTTCACAGCATCGAAATTCACTGTGTTGGCCACACCCTTGTTTGTGTTGTAGCCAGTAGGATTCTTCACTTCCTGCCAGTTGCCAGACGCATCCTTATAGTAGAGTTTCCAACTCTTCGGAACACTGCATCCACCCCAAGGCTGGTCGTCAAACCAATACACCGTGCTGGTGCTCACTGTAGAGGCTTCCTTGAAGTTGTAAACCAACCACTCTGTGCTGTTCTTCTTTGGCCACCAGTGGGTGTAAGGAACGGAACGGTCATCACCATCTGATGGAACCAGACGGTCGTTGATGGCGCTCAGAGCTGGAAGACGGCGGGAAGAAGCCTCTACCTTGCTCTCGGATGCCAAAGAAGGTGGGAGGGCTGGACTGGTGGCGTTCAGGTCGATTGGAATCCATACCGTCATCTTGCCGTTGCCACGGTGAGCCCAGGCATAGTAAGGAATCAAAACAAGGCGCTCGTCTTTTGCGTTCAGACGACCTCTCTCATCAAAAGTGAGGGTCTGGGCATCAGTGGTGATGGTCTGTACAGTGGTGCCGCAGATTTCTTTCTCACCCATGGTGTATTGAGGCTCCTGATTCAGCAGGACACTCAGTACGTCGCATTCGTTGTCTGGCCACTCTGCACAGTACACCAGCGGTCCACGCTCAATCTCTGCACGGCCACGGTCGGCACTCACCTTGCCATTGGCTTTAACAAGACGTGGCTCCATGTCGAAATGAACATCCACCACATCACCTTTCTTCCATTTGCGGTCAATCACGAAATATCCATCCTCAAGGGTGGAACTGACAGGTTCTCCGTTTACTTTCACGCTGTAACCCAGTTGCTTGCCATCCACATAGTTGTAGAGGTCGCTTGGAACTACCTGACCGCGTACCCAGCCTGGAATACGGATTTTCAAGGCAAACTGACTGTTGGCTTTCTTCATTGTCATTGCCACGTCGCCGTCCCAAGGGTAGTTGGTGCGCTGCTCCAATGTCACCTTCTTACCTCCAACCTCAACCGTGGTCTCGTTGCCGGCGAACAGGTTGATGTAGAACGAGTTGTCCTTCACTGCATAGATATACTGAGGAAGGGATGGAATAAAGCGTGCGGCGTTGCTCGGACAGCAGGCACAGCCGAACCAAGCCTGACGCTGATGCTGACCCATACTCTGAAGTGGGTTTGGATAGAAGAACTTGCCGCCGTCGATGCTGATACCGCTGATCACACCATTGTAGAGCGTGCGCTCCAAGGCGTCATAATATTTTGACTCTCCGTGAAGGAGGAAAAGACGGTAGTTCAGATAGACCTGGGCGATTGCGGCACAAGTTTCACAATAAGCCGACATATTCGGAAGCTCGTAGTTCTTGCCGAATGCCTCACCGCTCGAAGTGGCACCCACACCACCTGTGATGTAATATTTCTTAGAGATGATGTTGTCCCAGATGCGGTCGATGGCGTCAATATAACCTTTGTTGCCGGTCAAGGCGGCCACGTCTGCCATTCCAGCATACATATAGCCTGCACGGACGGCATGACCTACGGCCTCGTCCTGCTCCAACACAGGTTTGTGGCTCTGCGAATATTCGGTTTTGATGGTGGTGTAGCCACGCTTGTCGAGGAAGAACTTGGCCTGATCCAGATATTCTTTCTTGCCTGTGGCCAGATAAAGCTTGGCAAGTCCCATCTCGGCAATCTGATGGCCTGGAACCACACATGCCTGACCTGGCTTGTCGCCCACTTCCTTCACCACGCAGTCAGCGAACTTGCACGCGATGTCGAGCAGGCTGCGTTTGCCTGTGGCGTTGTAATGGGCTACGGCAGCCTCACATAGATGGCCTAAGTTGTAGAACTCATGACTCAGGTCCTCCACTTTCGACCAACGGGTCTTGCCTGCCCAGCCGTGAGGATGCTCCGGATTCTGAGTACGGGCAGTGTAAAGGTAGCCATCGGGTTCTTGGGCGCTGCCAATCACGGCTATCACTGAATCTACATAGGCTTCCAACTTCTTGTTTGGATAGGTCTGAAGCAGGTAGCTCGCACCTTCAATCGTCTTGTAGGGGTCGGTGTCATCAAACGAATACCCCATCACTCCGTCAACCTTAAACACCTTAGAAGGATCTTTCAGATGTTCAGCAGCGTTGCTGAAGTTGGTGTAACGGTTTTCTGACTCACATTTGCTGAAAGCCAATGGAATGGTCACTTTCTCACTGGCTTCCAAACGCTGACCCCAAAAGGTATTCGGGGTGATTTTCACACTCGTGAAAGGTACTGGTGTGATGGGATAGCCCGACTTGTCGCTCTGGGCGGACATTCCCGTAACACTGCTCAACACCAGCATTGTCATCAATAGTTTTTTCATAATTCAGTCTATTTAATTAGTTATAAAACGTTTCTTTTAATAAGCAGTCATCCATGCCCAAAACATCCGGATGGCAAAAAGCTGTCAGCCATGCAGCAACAGTGTTGCTGCCCTAATGTGCTTCCAACCAGTTCTCACCCCAACCGCAGTCGGCAACCAGCGGAACTCTCAAACTCACCACCTTTTCCATCTCCTCTGTCACCAGTCTTTCCATCAGTTCTTTCTCTTCTGGAACCACATTGAAGTTCAATTCATCGTGAACCTGTAGGATCATCTTTGAGCGGACTCCTTCTTCCTGCATCCTTCGATCTATGGCGATCATCGCTTTCTTGATGATGTCAGCAGCGGTTCCCTGAATTGGAGCATTGATGGCGTTGCGTTCAGCATAACCACGTACTGTGGCATTGTGGCTGTTGATGTCGGGCAGATAGCAACGGCGGCCAAAGAGGGTTTCGGTGTAACCCAGCTCACGCGCTTTGTTCACAGATTCCTCCATGTATTCCTTCACCTTCGGGTAGGTCTCAAAATAACCGTCTATCAACTCTTTTGCCTCACTGCGGCTCACTTCCATCCTCTCTGCCAAACCAAAGGTGGTGATGCCGTAGATGATGCCGAAATTGGCGGTCTTGGCCTTGCGGCGCTCGTCATTGCTCACTTCATCCAGACTTTTCTTGTAGATCTTTGCGGCGGTGGCGCGGTGGATGTCATGACCTTCCAAGAAGGCGGATATCATGTGCTCATCCTCACTCAGATGGGCCATCAACCGGAGTTCTATCTGAGAATAGTCGGCGGAGAAGAACAGGCAGCCTGGCTCCGCCACGAATGCCTTACGCACTTCCTTACCGTTCGCATCACGGATAGGGATGTTCTGAAGGTTAGGATCGGACGACGACAGACGGCCTGTGGTGGTCACTGCCTGGTTGTAGGACGTGTGGATATGGCCGGTCTTTGGGTTGATTAGATTCGGCAAGTTGTCAATATAGGTTGATAGAAGCTTTTTATAGCCTCTGTACGACAATATCTTTTCAATCACCGGATGCTTCCCTTTCAGGTTCTGAAGCACGTCTTCTGAAGTCACATACTGACCGGTCTTCGTCTTTTTGGCTTTCGACACAATCTTCAGGCGGTCGAACAGCAATTCTCCAACCTGCTTTGGTGAGGAAATGTTGAAACGCTCGCCTGCCAGCTCGTATATGGACTCTTCAAGAGCCGACATCTTACGGCCGAAGTCTTCCGACACTTGGCGTAGGGAGTCGGTGTCAAGCACCACTCCGTTGCGCTCCATCCTGCCCAGAACGGGAACAAGCGGCATCTCAATCTCTTCAAACAACTGCGTCATGCCCGTCTCTTCCAGTTCCTTCTCCAACTTGTTTTTCAAGCAAAGAGTCACGTCGGCATCTTCTGCAGCATATTCATATACTTCTGAGGCGGCAAGGTCGCGCATGTTCTTCTGACCTTTCTTCTTCTCTCCTATCAACTCATCAATGTGAATGGTTTTATATTTGAGGTAGATTTCTGAAAGGTAGTCCATGTTGTGACGCAGTTCAGGATGAAGAACATAATGGGCCAACATCGTGTCGAACATCCGACCTTTCACTTCCACACCATATTTACTCAGCACATTGATGTCGTATTTGATGTTTTGACCAATTTTCAGAATTTCTTCGCTTTCATAGACTGGCTTGAAGAAATTAACAATTTTTAAGGCTTCTTCAAATTCTGACGGAATAGGAACGTAATATGCCTCATGTTCCTTCACACTGAAGCTTAAACCAACCAACTCTGCGCTGATAGAGTTGGTGGAGGTGGTTTCGGTGTCTAAACTTAAAAATTTTTCGGACAAGAATTTTTGAGCCAATTCTTTTATATCCGCTTCGTTTTCAACGAGATTATACTGATGAGGCGTAGTTTTTATGTCGTCGAGAGTGGCAAATTCTGACGAATTCGACCACAAGTCAGGCAAATGTCCGCTTCTCGAAGGGGTATTTTCAGTTTTTTTTGCGTCATTCTGACTAAAAACTGCTTTTTTATTTTTTCCAGCATCCGATGAGGATGAACTTCCGAACAGATCCATCATCCCGGAGTCAGAATTTTTTTTACGGCGTGTGACGGTCTCTTTCGGTTTCATCTCATCGAAAGTTTCCTCTCCCCCACCCTGACCTTGCAATAAACGGTGGCTCAAACTACGGAATTCCAATTCATCGAACAAGCTGCTCAAGCGAGGAACATCTTTCTCCTCTTTCTTCAGAGATTCCAGTTCGATGTCAACGGGTACGTCAGTTTTGATTGTGGCAAGAAATTTAGACAATACAATCTGATCATGATTCTCCTCCACATTGCTCCGCTGCTTGCCTTTCAATGCTGCGGTGGAATCGAGAAGGTTCTCAACGGAGCCAAACTCTTTAATCAGTTTCACTGCCGTTTTCTCCCCCACCCCTGGACATCCAGGGATGTTGTCGGAGCTGTCGCCCATCAATCCTAACAGGTCAATCACCTGAAGCGGATTGTCGATGCCGTATTTCTCACACACCTCTTTCGGACCGAGCAGTTCAAACGGTGTGTCCCCCTTTCCAGGACGATACATCCAGATGTGATCGTCCACCAACTGGCCGTAGTCTTTGTCAGGGGTCATCATATATACTTCCAATGAATCACTGGCAAAACGTTTAGCTAATGTGCCAATCACGTCGTCGGCCTCGTAATTCTCCACCTCTATCACGGGAATACGATAGCCTTCAATGATGTATTTGATATAGGGAATGGCAAATCGGATGTCTTCGGGTGTCTCCTCGCGCTGGGCTTTATATGCAGGATATAGTTTATGGCGGAAGGTACCTCCTTTCGGGTCAAACACCACTCCGATATAGTCAGGATTTTCTCGCCGAAGTACCTCTTCCAAGGTGTTCACAAAACCCAGTATGGCAGAAGTGTTCTGACCTTTGCTGTTTATTCGTGGAACACGGATAAACGCATAGTAAGCACGGTAAATCAGTGCGTAGGCATCTAAGAGGAAGAGCTTCTTCATATATATGAAAATCAGTTAGTATAGTGCACAAAAAGGGATATATCTGACATTGTGAAGTGCTTATATATCCGAAAATTAATTTATTTTGTAAAGATAGTGATTATTTTTTCATCTTCACATATTTATTTGCTAATTTTGCATAAATTTTCGTTTTATGGCAGAACAATTACAAAATATGTTCCATTTGGTTGAGCAGGAAATGGAGGCCTATAACCGCACGTTTGAGTCCTACATGATGACTGACAATCCCCTACTCCACTCCATCCTCACCAATATGTCGGAGCACAGAGGAAAAGGAATGCGTCCACTCATCACCATTCTTTCTGCGAAACTTTTTGGTAACGTCCAGGAAATCACCTATCACCTGGCTGCTGCTTACGAGCTTTTCCATAACGCTACACTGATCCACGACGATATTATCGATGAGAGCGACACACGACGTGGGCAACCTTCTGTCTATAGCTTGTTCGGAAGTAGAATTGCGGTGTTGGCAGGTGATTATGTGCTCACCAATGCCCTTATCTCTTCCATCGCCACACAGCGAATTGACCTGATGGAAGAGGTTTTCAGGGCTTCGCGCGGATTGGTTGATGGAGAACTTTTCCAACTCTACAACATCAGCCTTGAAGAAATCTCTGAACAGAATTATTTCGATATCATCCAAAAGAAAACGGCTATCCTCTTTGCATCATGTGCCAAGTCGGGTGCGATGACTTCGACTGACAATCCTGACGACATTAACCGAATGGAACAGTTCGGAATGCTTGTAGGTATGTGTTTCCAAATTAAGGATGACATCTTCGATTATATCGCAGGTGACGAAATCGGAAAACCTCGCGGCAACGACATGCTCGAAGGAAAACTTACGCTTCCTGTCATTCATGTCCTGCTTAATTCCAAAAACGAGGAAATGCTTCAATTGGCAAGAAAAGTGAAAGAAGGAACCGCAAATAAAGAAGAAATTGCCCAACTGGTGAAGTTCGCGATCGATAATAAAGGCATTGAATATGCTTGCCAGGTGATGGATAACTTTGCTCAAGAAGCCCATCAAATCATTGATTTCTATCCAAAATCACCGGTAACTAATGCTCTCCATTCCTATATCGATTATGTAGTAAAACGCAATTTCTGATAATTCCTAATTCATAAAAAAAGCCATCCAACTGGATGGCTTTTTTTGTATGGATGGCTAATAAGCTGTCATCCATGCAGCAACCGTATTGCTGCTTAATGTCTGGATGTCGTGGTATTCCTGATTATTCAAAAGAATTTTACCTCTTTTCCAACCACTTCAGACAGCAATTTATTGGCTAAAGAGCTGGTTCCAAGCCTTAACCATTTGTTAGTCAGCCATTTATCACCCAACACCTCTTTCACGATGGTGTAATAGGTCAGTGCATCCTCCACAGTCTTCATACCACCAGCCGGTTTGAAGCCGATTTGGATGCCTGTCTGCTCATAATAGGCTTTGATGGCCTTACACATCACATAGGCAGCTTCTGGTGTGGCGGCTGGCTCCAGTTTGCCTGTGGATGTTTTAATGTAATCCGCTCCGGCATACATGGCGATAATCGAAGCTTTCATGATATTCGATGCTGTTTTCAGACATCCTGTTTCCAATATCACCTTCAGACTTCGCTCTCCGCACACTTCCTTCAGTTCTTGGATCTCCATGGCCACACCGTCGTAATCTCCACTCAGGAATTTGCCTACAGGCATAACGATGTCTATTTCTGTGGCACCGTCCTTAACGGCTAAGGCTGTCTCTGCAATTTTTACTTCGATAAAACTTTGTGCTGAAGGGAAGCAACCGCTTACGCAAGCAATCTCCACATCTTCGTTTTCCAATGTATCGTGACAAATTTTGGCGAAATTAGGATATACACACACAGTTGCTACATGTCCCAGTTCTGGATATTCATCGTCAAACTGATTTACTTTCTCCACAAACTTCAACACTGAGTCTTCGCTGTCAGTTGTTTTCAGCGTGGTCAATTCAACACTGTTCAGTAAAAACTGCTTCACTTCCTTCGTGTCGTTTTCCTTCAAGTGTTTTTTCAATAGGGTAGTGACCTCCTTAGCTACCTGTTCGTCGTTGAGTTCGGTGTCATAGAGCTTCAGAGCCTGGTCAATCTTGTTCTCTGAATATTCAAATTCTAAATTCTGATCTTCCATTTTGTTTTTGTTTTAATATTTTTTTGTTTCACGGGAAACATTACTCTTTATTCTTAGTGTCCATACATATAGTGACAGGACCGTCATTTACTAGCTCAACCTGCATCTCAGCACCGAATTCACCTGTCTCAACCGGCTTACCGAGTTCGAAGGATAGGGTAGTGCAGAACTTCTCGTAAAGCGGAATCACTATGTCATGACTGCCAGCACGAAGGTAGGATGGACGGTTTCCTTTCTTATAGGATGCCCAAAGCGTGAATTGGCTCACGACCAAAATATCACCATCAACATCCTTTATTGAACGGTTCATCACTCCTTCTGCATCATCGAAAACACGTAAATTCACGATTTTTTTCGATAACCACGAAATATCTTCGTCAGTGTCTTCATTACAGCATCCTAACAATACCAAATATCCCTGGCCAATCCTTCCGACCGACCGTTCGCCAACACAAACGCTGGCTTTACTAACTCTTTGTATTACTGCTCTCATACTGCAAATATAGTGATAATATTCGGCGAAGCCAAACGCGAATTAATTTTTTAACGACGAATTTTTTTATAAGATTATGATTTGAAACGACGAATTAAAGCGAATTAACACGAATTTATTTATTCGATTATTATTTTGAAACGAAGAATTAAAACGAATTTACACGAATTTTATCAATTAGATTAATATTTAAAACGACGAATTAAAACTAATTTTATTTTTATTTTCATGATAGTTCTTTTGGTTCATACCGTTCATCCCATTCGTTTTTATATACTAGTCGTTTATATTCCAGGGAGCGTTTCCCGAAATTGATAAGAAGTGCAAGCTTGTATTTCGTTGCCTTCAGGTAATTATAGGTTTGTACGAAAGCGTCATGATCAAGTTCTGAAACCGCCTTTAGC
>R25__coassemble_982_pt1 | contig 15246 bp, 8 predicted proteins | sample R25__metabat2_high_PE_055 | metagenome-assembled genome bin R25
TATCGGCATTGCGGAAGACTTTTAATGTTCATTTAATTTTTAGCGGACAGCAATATTTATAATTACACGATTTTCATCATTGTCATCGGTAGTTTATTTCTCCTTGATGACGAATACTGCCGCAGCACCACAGAAGAGAAGAACACCTGCGAGCACGAGCATATTGACTTCAGGCGGCAACTGTCCCTGCGTGGTGAAAAGAGAGAGGATGGTACCTCCAAGCGAAGCTGCGACAATCTGGGGTATGCAGATTGTTCCGTTGAAAAGTCCGAGGTAGGTTCCGATATGTCCTCCCTTGAGTGCGTTGGTGAGAATCGTGAACGGAAGTGCGAGCATGGCAGCCCATGCACATCCAATGAGGATATAGCTGATGAAGAGCAAATACTTGTCGTGCATGAAATTGATGGAAATAAATCCCACACCTCCCAACACGAGACTGAGTGCATAGATAAACTTCCTGTTCTTGAAGAACGGAATGACGACCGCCCAAATGACAGAACCCACCGCCTGAACGGCAAAAAGGATTCCGACCCAGTCGCCTGCATCCTGATACTGCTGTGACTCCGTGTTGAGCACGACAGCCGTCACTCCATCCACCACCTTTTCCATGGTCGGAGCATCGAAAGCCTGATGCGCCACAGTTCCGTTGGTGTAGGTCCACATATACATAAACGCCGCCCAGCAGAAGAACTGGACAAGTCCGACTGTCCAGAACTGCGATGGAGCGTTTTTGAGCAGAACAAACATATTTCCGCTTTCTTTCTTCTCTTCTCCATCACGAGATGTTGGATGATAAAGTTCATATTCCTGTGGAGGGTATTCACGAACCTTCAGTGTTGTGTAGATAACACAAAGAATGAGAATCGCGGCTCCCACATAGAAGGAATAGATGACCGAATCTGGAATGACCCCGGCAGGTGCCACATTGCTGATTCCGATGGCCGCAAAGAGGAACGGGAATACATACCCCGCGAGACTTCCGGCATTGCAGAGAAAACTCTGAATACTGTACGCCAATCCTTTCTGCTCCTCATTCACGTTGTCGCCCACGAGCATCTTGAATGGCTGCATGGCCATGTTGATGCTGGTGTCGAGGAGCATGAGGGAGATGACTCCGAAAATCATGGCAGTGGATACCGCCATGCCGAAGGATCCCGCATTCGGGAGCAGACACATGACCAGCACCGCCACCAATGCTCCGACAAAGAGATATGGCACACGCCGTCCAAACCGGTTCCAGGTTCTATCGCTGAGCGAACCTATGATTGGCTGCACCACGATGCCCATGAGCGGTGGCAGAATCCAGAAGTAGCTGAGACTATGCGGGTCGGCTCCGAGCGTGGCGAAAATACGGCTGATGTTGGCACTCTGGAGCGCGTAAGCGATTTGCACGCCGAAGAATCCAAAACTGAGATTGAATAGTTTCCAGAAAGACTGGTTAGGGATAGTAGGCATGATGTGTGGTTGTTACTTGATGAGAATTGTTTTTGCTTTATTGCCGGAACGGATGATGTATATGCCCTTGACAGGCCGGTTCACCTTCCTTCCGTCAAGAGAATAATAGGCAGCGTTGTCCATGTTGAATCCGTCGTCCTCCACCATGCTGATGGCCGAGGTTTCGGTGTCTTCCTCCACGAGGTACTTGCTTCCATTCATATCCCTCTTTATGACATAGAACTTATCGTCCTTGATTTCAGTGACATCCACTGTCTGCGGGCTTCCGGAATTGGTTGAGAAAACGATGTTGACATAATATCCGGCCTTGTCGATGTTGAATGTTTGGTAATACCATTCATATCCGTTGACCGTCTTCTTATCGGTGATTTGTTTTCCCGGCCATCCACCATTGAGCTGGGTGTTGTTGTTGCTGTCCCAGATGTAGTAGTTCATCCTGGTCCATCCCAACTCATCCCTCACATAGATGGTGGCAGTGTGTGGAGTGAACACCTCTTCCTGAGCTTTCTGCTCTTCAGCTATTCGGTTTTCAATCTCAGTCCATTGCGAGGCAAGGTTGTCGGACACATAATATATGAAGTCATTGCGTTCGATGATTTGAGTGAAACCATCAGGCTTGGCAAATCCTTTCGGGTTGCTTCCCACCACACAGATGAGCTGTCCTTGGGTTCCCGTGGTCTGCACCGCATAGTATTGGGTGTTGCTGGCTTTCTGCTCGTATTCACTCTGGTTGTGGATTCCCACAAGTTTTCTGGCCGCAATCATCCGCTTGATATCCCCTTTCGCCGCAATCCAATGCTTGAAGAAGACGCATGGTGTGCCAGGCATAGCCATCATGAACGCGTTGGCGGCCAGTGTGTCGGCCTTGAGTGGGTCCTGTTCGCTATTACTTCTGCGTTCAGTGTCGTGGTTTTCTACGAACGTGACGGCATATCTTTTGAAATTTTGGTCGAACACGAGCGGTTTTCCCGCAGCCTGTTCAGAGCTGGCTGTGAGTTTTGTCCAATTCTTGGCATTGACAGCATCCCTGACGCGGTATCTGAACTGGAAGTCAAATGCCGCGGAAGTAGGTTTCCCATCCACTTTCGTTCCGTTAATCCAGTTTTTGATGGTGGTGGTTCCATCCCAGCACTCACCCACGGAGAACTGCGGTTTTGCCGTATTGTTGTAATCTGCCGTGAACGAACTGCTGTAACCTTTAACCATATCATATCTGAATCCTGCATATCCGAGGTCGTTGAGCAGAAAATCGAGATAAGCCTTCACGCACGTATTGACGTTTTCGGACTTATGGTCGATGTCGCGTCCCCCACTCCATCCTTCGCCAGAGTCATTATTGGCAGAGAGTTGGTAGCCATTGGCTGTAGCCCACTTGAGGCACGCTCCTCCGTCGTCGTCCTTGCAGATGTCTGTAGATACCATCTGATAGGTCTCACCCTTATAGGTTTCTTTCGGAAAATCGACCCAGTTCGAGACGTTAGCCCTATGATTGATAACCACATCGGCAATGGTACCCAGACCTTTTTCCTTGAAGGTGGCAATCATACTCCTCAACTCATTCTCCGTACCGAATGAGCTGTTTTGATTGAAGTAGTAAAGCGGCATATACCCCATGGAATTGCCATCTCCGCAGTATCCCGACTGAGGAATCCAAACGAGGTTGAAATATTCGGCAAGTTCGTCAGCCTGACTCTTGAGTTTGGTCCACTTCGAAGCCGAGAAGCTGTCCCAATAGAATCCCTGCAGTACGACCCCTCCGTATTGTTCAGGCCATCCTTGCGCTTTGGAACAAGAGATGAAGCATGTGGACTGCAAGATGAGCAGGAAGATAAAAAAAGTCTTTTTCATAATCACTCTTCAGTTAAGAGTTAAGGAGTAAAAGGGGAGGCAGGCCGAATGCCGCCTCCCCTTTCATTTATTCAATTACTTATCAATAAGAAACTTGGGCATAAATATTGTCGTTATCCCTTCGGGTTGGATAAAGTCTGACGATTTCCGCACTTGAGAATAGATTTCCACCATCCTGCACAAGGTCAGCGGCGTCACCTCCAAGGTTGATGCCCCATCCGCCGTTTACGCGGAATTTCCATTCACATTCAGCGATACTGAGTCTTGAAGCCTCAAAGCAATACTCACTTGGATTCCATGTCATTTCAACATCTCCACCCCAAGAGTTAAAATCACCGATGATACCCATGAGATTGACTTTCGTAGCACTGAGAGTGAGGTTACCGAGGTCGAGCTGCACATAGTACACACCCTCTCCCGCATTGGCCTGGATGTTGGAGTCGCCATCATGATATCCGAAATCGCCATCAATTGTGGTGAAAGTACCGCTGTTGATTTCATTGTCCCAAGACCCCGGCGCACGCTGGAACTTGAAGCAGTTACCCCAACCATTAGGGTCAGCGCAATACACATATCCCGTGTAAAGTCCTTCCTCGTTCTGGAGTTTCAGCCTCTGTTCCGAAGCTTGCCATCCGTCGGTAGCTCCGATGAAGTAAACGAAGTCCTCAAACAAGATTTGCTCAATTTTGTAGGTATAGTCCATCATGTTGATGGTGATGCGGTATTTGCCTGGCTGTTCGATTTTTCCAGCCTGAGCATCTTGATTGACGAGTGTTCCCTCTGTGCTGGCATCACCGTCGATTGCCGGTCCGACCACTCCTGGGTTGCTCCAGAAATCTCCATCTACATTCGACTGCGGAATGATTTTCCAGTACTGGTTCTCAGCAGTGGTTGTGACAATCACTGTGAACACAGGATCTTCATAGACATCCGCATCGCTGTGGTTGAACTGGAGCATGTTGTCAGCCCCCCATGAGAGCATGTCGCCCACGAGGTAGTAAGCCGAGTCGATGACCGGAGCCTCTGGAGTGACCTTCAGATTGACCACCACCTGGTTGGAGTTCACGGTAGTTGTACCAGCCGGTGCTTTCATCTTGGCATAGATGACCATCTTGGCCTCCCTCTCATCCGGACGTTTTCCGTAATGATTGGTGATGATGCTCTGCAGCTGCTCTTTTGCCACTGTTCCTGTAGATGTAATTTCTATAGGAACCATCTCTCCTTGAGCTCCTTCCTCTTCCGCCTCGAAGAGCACATAAGCCACGAGCTTGTCAAGCGTGAATCCTTCCGGCGCATCGATATCGATGTCCGTGATTTTGATGTATTCCTCCTCAGCTTCAGCGAGATTGACGGTCAGATTTTCGTTGAGCGCAGTGGCAACGATGTTCATGGCCTCCTGCTGTTCATTGGTCTGAGGTTGTGCCCAATCGTCGAAGTCCTCATTACAAGAGGCCAGAAGCGCAACGATGGCACCGCAATATAATAATTTCCTTAACATAATGTCAAAATAATTTGTTGACTTAGGATTGGAATGGAAGTTTCTGCATCCACATGGGATTTGCCCCCTTCCATTCCATCCTTCAGTCATGGTTTTTATAATCTAACAAATCTGAACATACCAAGAAGATCGTTGAAGTAGATGTCGTAGTTTCCATCTTCAGAGATATAGAAGTTTCCGCCATTCTGTGCACCGATTCCATAATATCCTGCCGAGAGATTGATGAGATTTCCCCATCCCCAGTTGAAGTCCCATGTTCCAGTTTGCTTGAATTTGATTTCATCTCCCGCTTTGAGGTCGATGTTGAGGTACCAGTCGTGGTTTTCAGCAGCAGCTGTGTTCACCGGCTCCATCTCTGTGTCTGCCCATTCGTTGAATGTTCCAGAAACAGAAATGCTTTGGAATGTTTGCCATCTTCCTTCGTAGAGTGTGATTTCCGGCACATGGGTCTGTGTGTTGAGTTTGACGAAATAAACACCTGCTTCCGGCACAGAGATATTGGCAGAACCTCCATCGTTGAGTTTGTATTCACCGAATGCATCTCCCTGTCCGATTTGTGTAGCCCAGCTGTCGGTGGTAGATCCACGGAACTTGAATCCGTCAGGAACGAGGTAGCCAGCCCAAACGATGTTTCCAGTTCCATCCAGCTCATTATACGTCTCAGTTGGTGAGAAATACATCGGCACGCATCCGAACTGATGGTCAGAATTCCAAGAACCATCTCCGATGGCATTACCAGTGAGGTACCAGAGCACAGGGTCGGCAGCCTGCAAAGCCTGGAAGAATGGCTGTACCTTGATTTTCACGATGTTGGAGTAGATAGGTTCGGTTGAATAGGTCTTCGCCACAATTCTGAAGAACACATCCATCTCTTCCGGCAGCTCATCGACCGATGAAACTCCAGCCAGCTTGATGAGGTTTCGGTTGAAATCACTTGGTGCGAATGCCGTGTTGCACACATTGAGCGGCTCATCCATCTGAATGACGCCCACAAATTCTTCGTTCTCTTCCTGACGTTGAATCAGCTCATCGAAATTATCACTGAGTGCATACTGCACGTTATAAGTAGTCACTGCTGGGAATCCACCATAGTTTGGTTGGCTCCAATAGAGCGCGATTGAATCTGATGTCTCCTCGAGGTCAATCGGGTTCTCGGAAAGAACCGGTGTGTTGAGGAGGAAAGATTCCGGCACCGTCAATGTGGGGTTAGAGCCGTTGTCATCATCACAGGCTGTGAATCCGGCGCATGCAGCCCCGATCATCGTGACATATAAAATATTTTTAATATTCATAATCTTGCTGTTTATAAATGCTTAAACAAAATAATGTGAATGTGATGATTATCCCAGATCAATAACCCGGGTTCTGCTTGAGGTTGGTGTTCGTGTCGAGGTCGGTTGACGGAAGTCCATAGACATTATAGTTGGAAGAGAAGGCTCCGCCATCCGGCACGTTGTTCATGAACTCCCATCTATAGTCCGACTGTCCTCCGAAACGTCCATAGCGCACGAGGTCCATTCTTCTTCTACCTTCGAACCAGAATTCCCTTGACCACTCATCGAACACGTCTTCTATAGTGCAAGAAGGAATTTGCTCTGCATTGGCACGTTTGCGCAGTTCGTTGATGTACTTGGTAGCCGTGGCATTCTGTCCGTTGAGTCTGATAGAAGCCTCAGCATAGGTGAGGTAAGCCTCCGCCACACGGAGAAGCGGAAGGTCGGTGTCAACAAAGTTGATGGCGCTTGCCGCTTTTCCATCCGACCTTACATTACGGAATTTCAAGCAAGTGAAACCCTCATCCGCAGCCTCAGTCGTGATATACTGAGTGTATCCCATGCTGTAGAAGAGTGCCCTGTCGTCATTGGCAGCTCTGGTCATGACAGCAAGGTCTTCCGTCTGAGGTGCCTCCTCGTTTCCGAAGAACTTCTCCACGAGCTTACCTTTCACGCGTGCGCACTTACCCCAGCTGTTGTTGGTACCCGACGGAGCGGCATTGCTTTCCTTCTCTCCGTAGTTGGAGAAAACGAGGAAGTTGGAAGCATCATAGCTCTGTGTCTGAATGCCATCGAGCAGTACTGGGAACACCATCTCGTACTGGGCTCCATTCTCGTTGTTGTCAGCAAGGAAGAGCATCTGATAGGCAGAGTATTGCGCGGTCTTCTGGTTGTTGAGATGATAGTAAGAGCTGTTGATGACCTTCTCTGCGTAGGTCATGGCATCCTGCCATCTTGGTTCGCCTGTATAGACTTGCGCGTTGAGGTAGAGCCTTGCAAGCAGGAGGTTGGCAGCCGCCTTATCTACACGTCCGTAGGTGTTCTGTCCCTCATCCATAAGGTCGTTCATTGCAGCCAAGAGCTCCGACTCACAGAACTGGAAAAGCTGTGTTCTGTCGTAGTATGGTGCAAGGTCGGCAGATATTGCCGTTGACATCGGACCAGCTCCAAAGAGATCAAGCACATACATATAGTTGAGCGCTCTGATGAGTCTCACCTCCGCCGTCTTGACAGGGTCGTCGGCATTGGCGAGATAAGAGTTGCAGAGTGTGATGGTGAAATAGAGCCTGTAGTACATGGCGTATGAGTACTGGTTGCTCGAAGAGAATCCGTGGTGGAGGAGTTCCGGCACACCCGGGTCGGACCACACCCATCCAGCCTCATCGGACGTGAATTCATTGAGCGACCATGCCATGCGGTAGAATCCCGACATACCCTCATTTGCGAAGATTTCGGAAGGAATATCGGCAGACCCCGACCCACCGGTCTGCCCGGTGAGAGCGAAAGACGCATAGATTTTATTAAACAGCGCATCCTTGTCCAGTTTCTGAGTGGTCTGCGGGTTGATTGGATCGACATCGAGGTCGCCAGTACAAGAGACGAGAGCCCCTCCAAACGCCACCACCCCTGCTGAGAGCGCCAATAAAGATTTTTTAATATTGAATTTCATAATGATTCTGAATTTAAAATTAAACATTTATCGCACGTAGCTCATCAGAAATTAAGGCTGAGTCCGAGAATGGCCGTGATCGGACGCGGATAAATGGCTCCGTCGTATCCACCGCTGATTTCAGGGTCGATGCCTTTATAGTTGGTGATGGTGAACACGTTCTGTGCCGTAGCATAAGCTCTTCCGTTGATATTCCACTTACCGATTTTGTCGAAAGAATATCCGAGAGTGATGTTGTCGCACTTGAGGAAAGAGGCATTCTGAATGAAGTAGTCAGACTGCGAGTCGACGTTGCTCATGTATTGCCAGTTCTTGTCGAGCTGGTATTTGAGAACGTTGTGCCATGTGTTGTTGCTATAGACGTATGACGGCGACACGTTGGCTCGGTCATTGGCCTCGATGGAGTTGTACATATAGTTGTTGAGGCTTGCGCGGAGTGAGAAGCTGAAGTCCCATTTCTTATAGATGAGTTTGGATGAGATACCCATGGTGACATCTGGATCAGCTTTCTTGTAGAAATATTTGTCATTCTCATTGAGCACTCCGTTGCCATCGCGGTCAACGAACTCTCCCTCGATAGGCTGTCCGTTCTGGTCATAAACCTGCTGGTAAACCCAGAAAGCGCTTGCCGGGTGTCCCTCAGCAAAGGCTTTGACAGCACCAGCTCCACCACCACCGACAGTTGCGTATGCGTTTCCTATAGGTTTTCCATCTGTAGAGACAAGATGGTCGATTTCGTTCTTGTTCCAAGTGAGGTTGTAGCCAAGTTCCCATCTCCAGTCTTTAGTCTGGATGACACGGTAGGTGAGCTGTGCCTCAAAACCGGTGTTGTGTAGCGAGCCAATGTTGCTCATGATACGGGTTGAGAAGTTGGTACCAGCCGCCACAGCCACAGTGTTGAGCAAGTCCTTGGTCTTTCTGTAATAATAGTCGAAGCTTGCCACGAAGCGGTTGTTGACGAAACCGAGGTCGATACCGATGTTGGTGGTTGTGGTCTTTTCCCAAGTGAGATCAGGGTTGTAGCCTTCAGGTCGGTAAGTAACACCCGTTCCCACAACAGGATAGTATGCACCTGCGTTGTTGACAGTGAAGTTCGGGATATACATGTAATCACCGATACCTTCCTGCTGTCCGGTGATACCCCATCCCAGTCGGAGTTTAGCGTCAGAAACGATGTCGTTGTCCTTGAGGAATGCCTCCTCATTGATTTTCCAAGCGAATGCAGCCGAAGGGAAGAGTCCCCATCTGTTGTCTTTGGAGAATCGTGACGAACCGTCGTTACGGAGCGTGAAGGTGAAGAGGTATCTGTTGAGCAGCCCGTAGTTCACACGTCCGAACCAGCTGACGAGGTAGTTCTCTGATTTGTAGAGTGAGTTTTTGGTTTCGTAATAGTCAGGATTGACCAGCTCTCCCGGATGCGTCAGGTGAGTTGACGGATAATACTGTGGGTAATCCCAGTCGGTCTTGATATGGAAATGCTGCCACTCATAACCCGCCATGACGTCGATGTTGTGGATCTCGTTGATTTCCTTGAGGTACTGCGCATAGAGTGAGAGTGAGAGGTTATACTTGTCCTTCTCATTCCATCCACAGCTTCCATAATAGATGTTGTTTGAGTAGTCGTAAGGCTTGACCGTCTTGTCGGAATGTCCATGTCCGTAGTCCATACCTCCGTTGAGGTGGATATGGAGGTCCTCAAAACCATGGATTTTATAGTCCAGCTCGATATTTCCAAGGATGTCGCGGCTCTTACCGATATTGCGTTGGTTGCGGAGTGCAGCCACAGGGTTGTCGGCATTAAGTCCGGAATAAGAGTGTGTCCATGTGGCATCTCCGAAGTCGGCTGTTGTAGGCCACTGCCAGAAACCTCCGTATTCTGCCGATGCGTCAGTTGGGTCATAAATCGGCTTGGTAGGGTCGGCGGAAATCGCCTTTCCCACAGCGCTTGTGTTGGCGAATGAGTTCCTGGAGAACATGAGTTTCGCATTGAAGTTCACCTTGAGGTGATCGTCAAACAAAGTTGGAGAGAGGTTCACACTTGCCGTGTAGCGGTTGAAGTTGGATGACTTGAGTGTACCGTCCTGATGAGTGTAGCCAAATGAAACACGATACGGCATATTCTTGATACCTCCCGACACGGTGATGTTATGGTCGGTGTTGACACCCGTGCGATAGATTTCATCCTGCCAGTCGGTATTGGCGAACAGGTGGTTGCCATCGGCATCATAGTATCCGAGGTTGGCATATTGACTCGATGACTGCCATCCCTCGTCATTTCCCTCATATCCAAAGATTTTCTGAGTGAATTTTCTGTAGTCGGCCGAACTGAGCACATCCAGCTTCTTCGTGTTGAAAGAGAAGCTGACATTTCCGTTGTAGGAAATTCTCGGTTTTGAGTTGGCCAGACCTTTCTTCGTGGTGATGATGATCACACCGTTTGAAGCCCTGCTACCATAGATGGCGGTTGCAGAAGCGTCCTTGAGCACGGTGAAGCTCTCGATGTCTGCAGGGTTGATCATGGAAAGTGCGTTTCCAGAGCCCTCATTAGCACCATATCCGTCGAGTGCGAGTCCATCGATCACGATGAGTGGGTCGTTGGATGCATTGAGTGATGAACCACCACGGATGCGGATAGTGGCGCTTCCACCAGGTGTACCGTCACCAGGAATGACGCTCACACCGGCGATTTTACCTTGGATCATGTCTTGCGGATTGGTCTGCAGGCCATGGTTCATCTCATCCGGTCTGATGGCGATGACCGAACCAGTGAGGTCGTTCTTCTTCACTGTGGCATAACCGATGACCACTGCCTCCTCGAGCATCTTTGTATCCTCTTCGAGGACTACAGTCATAGTTGGCTGAGCAGGTAACTCCTGTGTGCGAAAGCCCACATAGGAGAAAACAAGCGTTGCCCCACGCGGCACGTTGAGGGTGAAATTACCATCATAATCGGTGGTACATCCCTTGGAAGTTCCCTTCACCTGTACCGCACCGAGAATGATTGGCTCACCATAAGTGTCCTTGACGTTACCCTTGACCGTGATGTCTTGGGCGAGCACGTCCACTGAAACGAAGATTCCCACCAACAGCGTCAGTAGAAACCTAAAGTAATGCTTTTCGTTCATGTTTTTGTACTTAAGGTTTAAAAATCAGTTAGTAATTATAATTAGTTGTCTCATTATTCGAAAAAAAATTTTTATATTTCAATCAATCTATCATCTGCAAGTCTTACAGAATTAGTTGCATCATATATGTGCGGCATGCCGCACATATAACAAGGGGATCCCCTTGTTGCCAGTCGCTAATCCTGGCCTTCAGTGCTCAGTTGTCAGATTTTTGTCAGTTTGATGGCGAATCCTCCTCCTGGAGCCGACTTGATTTTCAGCTTGGTTTTTGAATCCACCTTTTTCTTATAGATTTTGTAAGCCTGTGGATTGTCCTGCCAATGCGCATTTTCGGCATCCTGATAGATGGTAGCCTCGTATGAGGCGTCTTTATCAAGAAAATCGAAGGTCAGTTGCGTGGTGTGTCCGTTCTCATCCACAGTGGATCCCACAAACCAGTTTTCGGAATTCTTGTCTTTTCGGGCAATAGTGACATAGTCGCCCGGCTCCGCCTCAAGATAGACCGTCCGTTTCCAATCCACCGGCACATCTTTAATAAATTGGAAGGCATCCATGAACCGCTCATAGTTTTCCGGCACATCCGCCGCCATCTGGAGCGGGCTGTAGAGTGTGACGTAGAGTGCCAGCTGTCGAGCCAAGGTGGTTCTGGCTTTAGAAGAGTTGTCGGGACTCATCTTGGAGATGTCCATCTCAAAGATTCCCGGTGTGTAGTCCATCGGTCCTCCGATAAGCCGGGTGAACGGGAGTATGGTGGTATGGTCCACGGTGTTTCCTCCGAACGCCTCGTATTCCGTTCCCCTTGCGCTCTCGTTTCCGATGAGGTTCGGATAAGTTCGACACAGTCCTGTAGGCCTCACCGCCTCATGCGCATTGACCATGATATGGTAGTCGGCCGCTTTTTTCACGCAATAGAGGTAGTGGTTGTTGATCCACTGGCTGTAGTGGTGTTCTCCGTGCGGCACGATGTTTCCCACATATCCGCTCTTGACGGCAGGGTATCCATTATCGACCATGAACTGGTATGCCTGGTCGAGATGGCGCTCATAATTGCGTATAGATGATGAGGTCTCATGATGCATGATCATCTTCACCCCTTTTGCCTTGGCATAATCGCGGATGGCAGCGACATCGAAGTCTGGATAAGGAGAGACGAAGTCGAACACAAAGTCTTTCTCGTGTCCGAACCAATCTTCCCATCCTTGGTTCCATCCCTCCACGAGGACGGCATCGAATCCATGCTGTGCGGCGAAATCGATATAGTGCTTCACGTTTGCGGTGTTGGCTGCATGGCGACCTGATGGTTTTGCCTTGGTGTAGTCGGTCTGTCCCAGCTTCACAGAAGCGAACTCATCGGTGTAAGACCAATGTGAGCGGTTGGTGATCATGTCCCACCACACCCCGATGTATTTCACCGGCTTGATCCAGGAAGTGTCCTCAATCTTGCACGGCTCATTGAGATTGAGCGTCATTCGCGATGCAAGGATGTCTGTTCCCTGATGTCCGACAATCACAGTCCTCCAAGGAGAGTTGAAAGGCGTCTGAATATATCCCTTGTCGCCGATGGCGTCAGGCGTGAGCAGAGATTCAAAAGTGCGTGTACCTTCGTTGTAATTGAGGTGCATGGTAGCGTAGTCCACACACGCCGCCTCATGGATATTGATGTAGAGCCCATCGTCGGACTTCATCATGAGCGCCGTCTGCACGCATGTCGGTCCCGCCGGTGTCTGCGATGAGTTCGGCGTGATGGCCTCTTTCATCTTCCCCCTGATTTGGGAAAGTCTGGACATGGTGTATGAATATTCCTGCGTGTCGAAATCTCCTGGAATCCACCAAGCCGTATGATCTCCAGTCAGGGCAAATTGGGTATGTTCCTCCTTGATGATGAAGTAAGTGAGGTTTTTCTGGTCAGGGAACTCATATCTGAACGCCAGTCCATCGTTGAAGAGTCGGAAGCGGATGTCCACAGTCCTGTCGTTCTTCGGCTGATAGAATGATACGAGCAACTCGTTGTAGTGGTTTCGGATTTCCTCCTCCTCACCCCACACAGTCTTCCAGGTCTCATCGAAAGTGTCAGTTTTGGTGCTCTTGATTTGAAATCCATACATGAGGTCCGCTTTCTCATCAATAGTTGACGCGTCTGTATGCTTGGTGTTGTCGAACGTCTCCTGCTTTCCTTCCACTTCTTTTTTCAGTTCCAGTCCAAGTCCGCTTCGGAGAATGACCGGTTTTCCATCGAATGAAAGTTCATAGGCAGGTCTTCCCTGTTGATCTACAGAGACATTGAGTTGGAACCGTCCGTCGGGCGACTTCAGGGTCTGCGCATGAGCTATGAAGGAGAGCACAGAGATGACGATGGTTAGTAAACAAGTCTTTTTCATAGAAATCATCTAAGATGCACGATGCAAATATACATTTTAAATTTATTAAACCATAAAAAAAGGGTAAAATTTCAAGTAAGAGGCTATTTTTTTAGTCAAAATCGAGTAAAAGCACCTCCTTAGGTTGCAAAACGATGGAATCGTTGAGTGTGACCTCAGTGTGTGTGAGCACATCCACCGCCTTCTTGCTTGGCAGGACTTCCGCATACGGCTCCAGCTTCAGGGTTTTCTCTTCGTTGGTACCGTTAAGCATGACGGTGACGGTTTGTTTGCTGTCATGCCTTGCATAGACATAGACTCCGTTTCTGACGTGGAAATGGGTGAGTTTGCCGTTGTGCACCGCCGTCGCCTGCTTTCTCCAGTTGAGGATATTGCTGGTGAGGTCGAAATACCAACTCTGGAGTTCTGTCCTTCCCTGACTGGTGAAAGCGTTGTTCTTGTCGCCATTCCATCCGCCGGGGAAATTCTGCCTGAGTGCTCCGTCGCCTTTTGACTTATTGGCCGCCATCCCGATTTCGTCTCCATAATAGAGCTGCGGTATTCCCCTGAGGGTGAGGAGCAGAGTGAGCGCCTGCTTGTAGCGCGTGGTGTCCTTTGCCATTACCTCATTCTTCTGGAAACGGTCGGTGTCGTGGTTGTCGAGGAAGGTGAGCAGGTGGTTCGTGTCGGCATAAACCCCGTCCTGTGACAGATAGTCGTAGAGCTTGGCGAAACCGTTGTCCCATTCATCTGTGGTTTGGTCACACACGTAGTTGAGCAGGCTCATAAGTGGGAAGTCCATGACAGTGGGCAGTTTCGAATTCATCGGTGCAGCCAGTTTGCTGTCCTTCTGCCAGAAAGAGACGCCCACATTGTTGTTGATCCATGCCTCCCCCACGATGTTGAATCCCGGATATTCCTGTTCGATTCGCTCACACCAGCGCACCATGGCATCGAAGTCGTTATAAGGATAGGTATCCTGTCTGATTCCGTCGATTCCTGCATATTCAATCCACCAGATGCTGGTCTGGATAAGATAGTCTCTCACCAGCGGGTTGCGTTGGTTCCAGTCGGGCATGGTCTTGACGAACCATCCGTCAGTAGTGCGTTTTTTGTCGAACTCAGCGGCATTGACATCACGCACAGCCCCAGTGCGGTAACTGCTCTGCACATACTTGGATTTGAAGTTGAACCAGTCGTCCTGCGGCAGGTCAACAAACAGTTGATTAAAACTTCCGCAGTGATTGAAAACCAAGTCCATAACAACTTTGATTCCACGTTTGTGCGCTTCTTCCACATAGTGTTTGTAATCTTCGTTGGAACCGAACCGCGGGTCTATGTGATAGTAGTCGGTGATGGCATATCCATGGTATGACTCAGTCTCCATATCATTCACTTGGAGCGGCGTTGGCCATACAGCGGTGACACCGAGTTGCTGTAGGTAGTCAAGCTTGTCGGTCATTCCCTTGAGGTCGCCTCCATGCCGCGCCATCGGTTTGTTGGGATCGAGCAAGGTTTCCCTCATTCCTTTGATCTGGTCGTTATCAGGGTTTCCATTGGCGAAACGGTCCGGCATCAAGAGATAAAGCACGTCAGCACTCGAGAACGAAGGTCTGTCATAGGTTGCTTTCGGTTTCAGCTGATAAGGGATGTCCAACTTCTTCTTCCCTTCAGTGAGTCGGATATTGAAAGTCTGTGGTTCAGCGCCTTGGGCATCGAGATAGAGGATGAGATAGTTGGGGTTCTCCACCTTCACCACCTTATCAATAACAACAGATACGGCACCGGTGATTTCGGGGTTCATGGCTGCAATGTTGTCACCATGGATCAACACCTGGAATTTCGTGTCCTTCATGCCAGAGAACCAATGGAGCGGATGCACAAAATCCACTTTTTGCTTCTCATCTGCCGACATTGGTCCGCAAACAAAAAGACATGCGAGAGCGATCAAAAGTTTGCAAGATGTTTTCATATCAAGATTCAATAGCGTTAAATTTTAATCGTCAGTTAGTTTCAGGAT
>R25__coassemble_997_pt1 | contig 15142 bp, 10 predicted proteins | sample R25__metabat2_high_PE_055 | metagenome-assembled genome bin R25
GTGGGTTCTATAAATTTTGTCGAGGCGATTCTTGAATTTTTAGAACACACCATTACTAATTGACTGAAATTATATATGACCCAAAACAACAATTTAGTTAGTGCTGCGATTCAGGGAATTCAAGAGAAAAAAGGACATAATATCAAAGTCGTGGACCTGACCAAAATCCACGACACTATCTGCAAATTTATGGTCATCTGCGATGCCAATTCGCCAAGTCATGTGTCGGCCATTTATGACTCTGTCAGGGAATTCACCATCAAGAAGGCGGGGGAAAAACCCAATGCGGTTGACGGACTGAGAAACTGCCTCTGGGTGGCGATGGACTATGCGGATGTGATCGTACATATATTTTTGCCTGACACCAGAACCTTCTACGACATCGACCACCTGTGGGAAGATGCAGAGGTGCAGGAGATACCGGATATCGACTGAATTAAAACTTTCCAATAGCATTTCTATTTCTTTTTCTGACTGCTTTTTTACCAATCTGATATGAACACTAAAAACAATCTGAAAGATAAAATCAACAAGAACCTGAGGCCTGACGCCAACCGCCAGAAAAACAGGGGGGGGGACCAAAAAGGTAAGTTCAACCTCACATGGGTGTATATGGGAGTGCTCGCCGTGCTCTTCATCCTGCTTATGTCCAACAACGAGGAGGCGGGAACAAAAATCACCTACACCAAGTTCCAGGAATGTGTTGATAGCGGATACGTGGCCGACATTAAGGTTGATAAGACCGAACAGGAGCTTTTCTTCGAACTCAGGAAGGATGCGGCTGTTCAGGCTGGAGCTATCCTGCCGAAGGAGGCGAGGGGAAAGATGCTCCTGCTCACCAACTATTCCACGCTTGACAAGTTTGAGGAGTTCATCTCTGCTAAGAAGCAGGAGGGAAAATTCCTGGCCAACGTGAGATATGAGAACGGTGGCTCGGGATTCTGGAATATGTTTTGGCAGATCTTCCCATTCATCATCATCATTGCATTCTGGCTCGTCATCATGAGGAGAATGGGTGGCGCTGGAGGAGGAGGGGTCTTCTCGTTCGGAAAGTCTAAGGCGAAACTCTTTGAGGGCGGTGGCGATGATGCCGACAGAATCACATTCAAGGATGTGGCAGGACTCGCTGGAGCCAAACAAGAGGTGCAGGAAGTGGTCGATTTCCTCAGAAACCCACAGAAATACACCGAGCTGGGTGGAAAAATACCAAAGGGAATACTCCTCGTGGGACCTCCGGGAACCGGTAAGACTCTCCTTGCCAAAGCGGTGGCGGGAGAAGCCAACGTGGCGTTCTTCTCGCTCTCAGGATCCGACTTCGTCGAGATGTTTGTGGGAGTCGGAGCGTCGAGGGTGAGAGACCTCTTCAATCAGGCGAAGGCCAAAGCACCGAGCATCGTCTTCATCGATGAGATTGATGCCATCGGTAGGGCCAGAAGCGGAAAGGCAAGCATCCAGTCTAACGATGAGCGCGAAAGCACACTCAACCAACTCCTCACCGAGATGGACGGATTCGGAGCCAACACGGGTGTCATCGTCATGGCCGCAACCAACCGTGCCGACATTCTCGATAAGGCGCTTCTCAGGGCTGGGCGTTTCGACCGCCAAATCTCCGTCGAACTCCCGGATCTCAAGGAAAGACAGCAAATATTCAATGTGCATCTCAAACCAATCAAAATCGATGAGTCGGTGGATGTGGAGCTGCTTGCAAGGCAGACACCGGGACTCTCGGGAGCGGATATCGCCAATGTCTGCAACGAAGCTGCGCTCATCGCTGCCAGGAGAAAGCAGGATTGGGTGGACAAGCAGTGTTTCCTCGATGCAGTCGATCGTGTGCTGGGTGGACTTGAGAAGAAAACCAAGGTGATGACGGAGGCTGAGAAACGGACTATCGCAATTCATGAGTCAGGACATGCCACTATCTCTTGGTTCCTGCAGCATGCCAACCCGCTTGTCAAAGTCACAATCGTGCCGCGTGGAAACGCACTCGGAGCCAACTGGTATATGCCGGAGGAAAGACCGGTCACCACGAAAGAGGAACTCCTCGACCAGATTTGCGGACTCCTCGGAGGTAGGGCGGCTGAGGAACTCTTCACCGGACATATCTGCACCGGAGCCAGCAACGACCTCGAGAGGGTCACGAAGATGGTGTACAGCATGATTGCCATCTATGGTATGGGTGAGAAGATGCCGAACGTCAACTACTACGATTTTAGCGAGAACAGCTTCAGCAAGCCATATAGTGAAACCACGGCACAGCTCATCGACGAGGAGGTAAAGGCCATCATTCAGAAGGAATACGACAGGGCAAAGCGCGTGCTCATGCAGAATGCACGCGGACTTCAGCAGCTCGCTCAGCTCCTTATCGACAGGGAGGTTATCTATCCAGCCGACCTTGAGAAGATTTTCGGACCGCGCCAGTGGAGGTCGCGTTCCGACGAAATCATGGAACTCAACCGAAAGGCGGAGGAGGATGCCAAGGCCACTGCCGGAAACGAGCAGGAAACCGACTCTACCGACTATAACGATGAGAATGAGCAGATTATCCGACAGAAAGCCATCGATGCGGTCATCGAAAAGCAGCGCAGGCTTCAGGAGCAGCAAAAAGAGGCTGCTCAGAACGAGCCGTCGCTCTTCCCGGAGATGGGGGCTGCAGGCATGGCGGCTGGTGCGGCTGACGGGCTGCAGACAGAAAGACATGATGCGCCAAGCTTAAACAGCAATAATGAAAGCCAAGAGCAAGACGCAAGTGTTGCCAATGAGAAATCGCAGCAAGATGACTATAACCCCATTCTCGACACGTGGGCAGAGACTTCCGTTTCAAGCAATACGGATGCCATAATCAACCAGGACATCGAAGATGCCGACTTGCAGCCTACTGAAGTGGAACCGACACCACAGCCGGAGAGAGACCTCTTCGAGCAGGTGGAAACTGAAACGGCTGAACCTGATTCAGAGGTTGAAGAACCGGAAATCGTTGAGCCTGAGCAGGAAGAACCTAACGAACCAATGGATGCTGAAGTCGTTGAGCCTGAGCAGGAAGAACCTGACGAACCAATGGATGCTGAAGTCGTTGAGCCAACTGATGCTGACGACGACAAACAGGAACCGGAACCATCTACAGAGGAACTGGCTGAGGATGCCGACATCCAGGATGAGGAACCGGAAATGCCGCAGGAGGTGGAACTCGACACCGAGGCGGTGGAGGAGATTGCTGACGACGACCGCTTCCAAAACGCCGCAGAAGTGGAGGAGGAACCATCTGAATACGTCAGTGTCAACACCGGAAAACGGCGTGACATAGAGTTCACGGAGATCATCCCTGGTGATGTGGCTGAGGACGACGAGTTCTCCATCACGCTCGACACCGATTATATCGAGAACGGCGAAGGCGATGAATCGGATGACAATGAACCGAAGGATAAGAAGAATATCAAGAAGTGATGACAGATATATCTCCAGTCTCGAAAATCACCCATTTGTAGGGACTTACTTTATGTGTGTCCGGAAATCAGTTGTTTGAATTTTTTGTTACAAAAACTAAATCAGGAACACAAAACCGAACACCTTATTTACTAACTATCTGAACTACCATAGAATATGCAGACACCTGAAGTGAATATACAAGAGAAAGCAGAAAGCCCGCTCGATCAGGGGGTGCTCGACCTGCAGACCAATCAGGAACCGGAAAAAAACAAAACTTTCGGCTCTATCGTTGCAAGAACCATCACGGGAGTGCTATATGTGGTGGCTATCGTGCTCTGCATTCAGCATCCCATGGCGTTTCTCATTCTCTTTGCCGCACTCACCGGACTGTGCACTTGGGAGTTCTGCACCATTGTCAACATTGGGCTGAGAATCAACTCTAACCGATTCATCACCACCATTGCGGCGGTGTATTTCTTCTTTGCCATCTTCGATTTCATTGCAGGACTTACGGGCGCTGGTGTGGGCGTGTTCATTCCCTTTGTCATCACCATCATGTATCTGCTCATTTCGGAGCTTTACATGAAAGGATTCCGGAAAATTGAGAATTGGGCGTTCTCTTTCATGGCATTGTTCTATATCGCACTGCCTATGTCAATGCTCAATATGCTGGCGTTCATCGGAGTGGAAACGGGGCTGGCTTATGTCACAGTATTCACGCTCTCTGTTTTCATCTTCCTCTGGTCAAGCGACACAGGAGCATACGTCATCGGATCTAAGTTCGGAAAACACCGCCTTTTCCCGAGCATTTCCCCTAAGAAATCATGGGAAGGCTCTGTAGGTGGGGGAGTGGTGGCGCTCATCGCTTCGCAGATTGTGGCTTGCTTCAGCCACGACCTCAATGCCGACAGCGAAATCCTCAACCGACTGCTCTGGGCCGGACTTGCGCTCGTGGTGGTTGTGTTCGGCACATGGGGAGACCTTGTGGAATCCCGGTTGAAAAGAAAACTCGGAGTGAAGGATTCTGGCAATATCCTCCCGGGACACGGAGGATGGCTCGACCGACTCGACTCTGCGCTTATGGCCATTCCGGCGGCGGTCATCTACCTGTATCTCATCTGACAAGCTGGGAGGATAGGACGAATGGTTGTGGCCTTTTGCACCGTAATCCAACATTATGGCTGACTACTTGAGAGTGCAAACCGCCTCAAAGGCGCAATTTATGTGGATGGGCGAGTTTTTTTTACGCAAAAAGTGTGGTGGTACAAAAAATATTTATTAAGTTTGCAAAGTTTTGTGCGATTTCCCTGATTCGCACGGTGTGAATATACTAACGAGTGGAGAGAGATCTTTCCATGTTTCTTTAAACAAAATCTGATTTGTGATGACGGACATCAAGAAAATCGATGAAGAACCTGTAGAAGTTCCATCGACAGACAACCTTGCAGCTGCTCAGCAGGTGGCTGAAGAAACAGCGACGGAAATTGTTGCTGAGGAGAATGAGGAAAAAGTGGATAATGCAGTTGAGGCAACCGAGGAGAAGACCGAGGCTGTTGAGCCTGCTGAAGATGAGGCTCCCGTAGCAGAGGATCCGGAGTCGGAGGTGGCTGAGACGGTGGAGGAGCCTGAAAAACAGGAAGAACTGGAGGATACAGGAGACAGTGCACAAGCCACTGAGCCGGAAACTGAGGCTCAGGACAAGGAGGAGACTCCAGCCGAGCCAGCTGAAGAGGAAAAAAACTACGTGGTTTATGAAACCAAGGAGGAAGTCATCGCAAGATTGAAAGAACTCGCTGAAGGTGACGAGGATGTGACCCGCCAGGAGCGCGACCATCTCAAAGCCTCATTCTATAAAATCCATAAGCAGAACGCTGAGGCGGAATACAAGAATTATATCGAGCAGGGTGGGGACCCTGATGCCTTCACTCCGACCGTTGACAACGACGAGGAAGTGCTTAAGGAACTCATTGCCGTCATCAATGCCAAGCGGGCTAAGAATGCAGAGGCGGAGAAAGAGGAGAGGGAAGCCAATTATGCCAAGAAACTCCAAATCATAGAGAAAATAAAGGCCATCCTCGAAAAGCCGGATGAGGTCAACAAGGCTTACAACGACTTCAGGGCGCTCCAGCAGGAATGGAACGAGATTAAAAACGTGCCGGTGGAGAAGGCTACTGACCTTTGGAAAACTTACCAGCTCTATGTGGAGCGTTTCTACGACACACTCAAGGTCAACAACGAACTCAGGGCTTACGATTTCAAGAAGAACCTTGAGCTCAAGACTGCCCTCTGCGAAAAGGCGGAGGCGCTGGCCGACGAGGAAGACGTGGTCATTGCTGCCAGAAAACTCCAGCAACTCCATCAGGAGTACAGGGAAATCGGACCGGTGGAGAAGGACCTCAGGGAAGACCTCTGGAATCGCTTCAAGGCAGCTTCTACCGTAGTCAACAAGAAACATCAGGAATTCTTTGAGGCGCGCAAAGAGCAGGAGAACCAGAACCTTGAGAAGAAAACTGCCCTCTGCGAGCAGATTGAGGCCATCGACATTGATGCGCTCAAGACTTTTGCTGAGTGGAACGCCAAGACGGATGAAATCATTGCCCTACAGCAGGAATGGAAGACCGTGGGATTCGCACCGCAGAAGATGAACGTCAAGATTTTCGAACGCTTCCGCGCTGCCTGCGACAATTTCTTCAACAAGAAGTCGGAATTTATAAAGAATGTGCATGAGAGTCTCAACACCAACTACCAGCTCAAGCAGGAACTTTGTGAGAAGGCGGAGGCGCTCAAGGACAGCACCGAATGGAAAAAAACCACTGATGCCATCATCGCACTCCAAAAGAAGTGGAAGGAGATAGGCACCGTGCCAAAGAAATACAGCGACGAAATATGGAAGCGCTTCAATGCGGCTTGCGATGCGTTCTTCGCTGCGAAGAAAGAGGCAAATTCCGCACAGTATTCTGAGCAGGAGGAGAACCTTGCCAAGAAGAAGGCCATCATCGACGAACTTGCTGCCATCGACCCTGAGCAGGAGGAAGGTGACTTCAGACCTAAACTCAGAAAAGCCCAGGAAGATTGGAACAACGTGGGATTCGTGCCGTTCAAGGAGAAGGAGAACATCTACAAGGCATTCCGTGCGCAGATGGACCGTCTCTATGGAGCATTCAGCGAGACCGCCTCTAAAAGGAGAATCACCCGCTTCAAGAACGAGATGAAGGACAACAACGACGGAAGGCTCAAGGACAAGCTCTTCCGCCAGCGCGACATCCTCACCAATGAAATCAAGACCTACGAGAACAACCTCGGATTCCTCTCTTTCTCTTCCAAGTCGAAAGGCGGAAATGCGCTCGTCGATGAAATCAACCGCAAGATCGACAAGCTCAAACTGGAACTCAAGGAGGTGAAGGAGAAAATCAAGGCCCTCAACGAAAAGGAAGACTAACACTAACTAATTGATAATAAAAGCAGAATGGGCACATCTGAATTTTCTCGGGTGTGCCTGTTCTTTTTAGGAACCACGGACATTATGCAAAAGATGATTTTTCAATGTTGGTGAGTTCCACCGAGGCCTTAAACCGTACGCCATCGAGGCGTTTTGCATCCATTACAGGGGGACGACGCATCTTGCGTCGTGCAATAGGACTTGGAAGTAAAAGATTTTGATTGTATGAACAAAAAATGGAAATGGACACTGCTGATTGTCCTCATCGTGCTGATCCTGGCTCTGGTGGGTGGCAGTTTCTATATGGTCAACTATTCGCTGGCGCCCGATCCTGAAAGGACCGACACCACGGCTTGTTTCGCCCGACAGTTCGACACCTATCCGGAGACAAAAGAGTGGGTGGACAGCCTCAGGAGGAATGAGGCACTCAGAGACACTTTCGTCACCATGGACGATGGAAAACGCCATCATGCCTGGTTCGTCAGAAACGGAGGAAAGCGGACCGCGCTCGTGCTGCATGGATGGCGCGACTGTGCCATTGACTTTTTCTACCTCGCCCGATTGTATGAGCGGGAACTTGGCTACAATGTGGTCATGCCCGATTTCCATGCCCACGGACTCAGCGACGGGGATGCGGCGAGAATGGGGTGGCTCGACCGGCACGACATGATTCGCTGGATGGAAATTTTCCAATCCGACACCATGGTTGTCCACGGAGTCTCCATGGGTGGGGCCACTGCCATGATGATGTCGGGGGAGAAAATGCCGGACAAGGTCCGGGACGTCAGGTTTGTGGAGGATTGTGGCTACACCAGTGTGTGGGATGAGTTTGCGGGGGAGATGAAGGTTAGGTTCGGATTGCCGGCTTTCCCAATTCTCCATTCTTCAAGTTTCCTGTGCAAACTGCGTTATGGATGGACTTTTGCGGAGGCGTCGGCACTGGAGCAGGTCAGCAAGTCGGAATACCCCATGCTCTTCATCCATGGCGACAGCGACAAGTTCGTGCCCACCGACATGGTCCATGAGCTCTACCAGGCAAAACCGCAGCCAAAAGAATGCTGGATCACGGAAAACACGGAGCACGCTTCTTCCTATTTCAACCACAAAGAAGAATACATCCGCAGGATAAAGGAATTTTGTGCGAAAAAGTTTTAGCTCCCCGATCTCCGCTTGAATTCCGAACACACCACGGCGGTGGCCACGCCTACGTTCAACGACTCGGCACTGCTTCCTGAGGTGTTGAAACTCGGAATTTTGATGCGGCTCGTCACCAGTTGGCGCACCTCATCGCTCAGGCCATTCCCTTCGTTGCCCATCACAATCACGCCCTGTGTCGATAACGCAGTCTTGTAAAGGTCATCACCGTCGAGCAGGGTTCCGTATATTGGGGTTCCTGGCTCCAGGCTTCGCAGAAAGGCGGGAAGGTCCATGTAGTGCACTTTCACCCTTGCCAGACTGCCCATTGCCGCCTGAACCACCTTTGGATTGTAGAGGTCGGCACAGTCGGAGGAACAAATCACATGCTCTATCCCGAACCAGTCGGCTATTCTAATGATCGTGCCTAAGTTGCCAGGGTTCTGAACGCCGTCAAGGGCAAGGCACAGATCAATCTCAGCACTGCGCTTCTGGAAGGGGGATTCTGGGATGCGGAACACGGCAAGCACCTGCTGGGGATGCTCCATGAAACTGATTCTGCGGAGCTCATCCTCGCTCACCTCGTCACATTCGCAAGATGAGGGAAGAGGAACATGGCGGTCGAGCCATTCGCGGGTACAGGCCACATACTCGCATTCGAAGGCGGGAAGCATGTCCTCCACCACCTTCGGACCCTCAACAACAAAGCAGCCATGCACTTTGCGATATTTCTTCTGCTCAAGCGAACGGATGAACTTTATTCTATTTTTCGTTATCATATTGGCAAATTTACGAATTTTTGCAGTATCTTTGCACATAATTTACTAAAAAATCATTTTTAGAACTATTCTTAAAGACTATTCTGAAGCGCTTTCTCAACATAATCATAACCTCTCTGCTGTGCATGGGATTCTTCTCATGTGCCATCGATAAGTATGTCCCGGACGAGGCGCTCTATCTGAAGAAGGTGGAGGTGCAGTCGGCCAATCCCGAACTCACCAAGAACCTCTATCTTCAGAATTATGTCAAGCAAAATCCAAACACCAAGTGGTTCGGACTCAAAATCCCAATGAGAATCTATTGCGCATCCAAGCCGGGAAGCAATGGGAAAGGGGCGAAAATCCTTCGGAAAATTGGTGAACCGCCGGCTTTGCTCGACACGCTTAAGGTCAACTCCACGATATCCGACATGACACGCGTGCTCAACAACGCGGGATTCCTACATTGCCAAATCGATACCGCCATGGCCGTGGAGGGAAAGAAGGCGGTGCTGCAGTATAAAGTGGATCCGGGAGAACGCTATCGCATTGCAAGCACGGTGAGGGAGGTGGAGGACAGCGCCATCGTACAGATTATCTATGCCGACTCCGTCAACAGCCTCCTCCACGATGGGGCACCGCTCGACATCAACGTGCTCAACGAGGAGAGAAAACGCATCACACGCATGATGCGCAACAACGGATACTATCGGTTCAACAAGGAATATGTGTCCTTCATTGCCGACACCATCATCGGCAGCAAGGAGGTGGAGCTCACACTCCATGTGGCGCTCCATCAGGAGGACGGACGGTCCATGCCTGAGCGGCATCCCAAATACAGGATCAACAACATCAACTATCTGGTTGATATGAACACTCCAGAAGGAAATGTGGATACCGTGTACCACGACGACGCTGCCATCATCTACAAGGACAAGCTGCGCTACAGGCCGAGTGTCCTCACTGGAAACACGCTGTTCCAAAAAGGGGAACTCTACAACGACGACAATATTTCCATGACTTACAATAACTTCACCAGACTTGGATCTATTGCCTATTCCAATATCCGCATCGAACCGAACGCCACGAAAGACAGTCTGGACTGCAACATCGTAATCAACCATGCACTACCGCAGTCGGTCAGCTTCGATGTGGAGGGAACCAACACGGCTGGCGACCTTGGTGCCGCACTTTCCGCCACCTATCAGCACCGCAACCTCTTCAAGGGGGCGGAGTCGCTCTCGCTCAAACTTAGGGGGGCGTACGAGGCTATTACCGGACTTGAGGGGTATGAGGGCAACAGCTACAAGGAAATCGGTGGGGAAATCCGGCTCGGATTCCCTGGGTTCCTCCTCCCTTATGTCAGCAAGCGGTTTGGAGCAAGCCACAGGGCCACGTCGGAAATCGTCACACAATACAACTATCAGGACCGCCCGGAATTCAACCGCAGGGTGCTCACGGCGGCTTGGAGATACAGGTGGCAGAGCATCGACCGGAAATTCCAGAACAGGTTCGACCTCCTCGAGGTCAACTACATCAACATGCCTTGGATATCTTCCACGTTCAAGGAGCAATACCTCGATTCCATCGGGCGGCAGAACTCCATCCTCAGGTATAACTATGAGAACATCCTCATCACCAAGCTTGGTTTCAATTTCACCTACAACTCACTTGGTACGTCCGTCGTGTCAACCTATGGAAAGAATGCGGTCGTCATTCGTGGTAATATCGAAACTTCAGGCAATGTGCTCAATGCTTACACCAGCATCTTCGGAGGGCACCACGACGACCAGGGACACCGCACGTTCTGCGGTATTGCATACGCGCAATATGTGAGGGGAGATATCGACTATTCCAAGAGCATGGTCATCGACCACAACAACTCGCTTGCCATGCATGTGGGCATTGGAGTTGCCGTGCCTTACGGAAACACAGATGTGCTGCCTTTCGAAAAACGCTATTTCGCCGGCGGTGCCAACAGTGTCAGGGGATGGTCGGTCCGTTCGCTCGGACCAGGTGGCTACAAAAGCTCGGACAACCGCATCAACTTCCTCAACCAAAGCGGCGACATCAAACTCGACATCAACCTCGAATGGCGCACATTCCTCTTCTGGAAAATCAATGGGGCGCTGTTCATCGATGGCGGTAACATCTGGACCATCCGCAGATATGCCGACCAGCCTGACGGGGAATTTCGGTTCGATAAGTTCTTCAAGCAACTGGCATTCAGCTATGGAATTGGACTCCGTATGTCACTCGACTTCTTCACCCTCCGCTTTGATGCAGGTATGAAGGCCATCAACCCGGCATACAGCGGAAAGGACCATTATCCGATTTTCCATCCTGACTTCAGCCGCGATTTCGCATTCCATTTTGCGGTCGGACTGCCGTTCTGATGGAAAACCATTTTCTGGCTTATCGCAAATAATAACACACAAAAATAGCCCCATGCCGAAACTCTTCGGATGGGGCTTTCACTTTTCAACCGCTCCCTTGTTGGTTTTCAACATAAAATTTGTAACTTTGCACTTTGAAAATATAAAACACATAAAAGTATATGTATAGAACACACACATGTGGCGAACTGCGTATGGAGCATGTCGGCAAGGAGGTCACCTTGGCGGGATGGGTGCAGAGAAGCCGCAAGATGGGAGCGATGACGTTCATCGACCTTCGCGACCGATATGGAATCACACAGCTGGTGTTTAATGAGGATACTGACGCAGAACTCTGCGCACAGGCCAACAAGCTCGGACGTGAGTTCGTCATTCAGGTGGTGGGCACGGTCAATGAGCGCTACAGCAAGAACAAGAATATCCCAACAGGCGACATCGAAATTATCGTGAGCCAGCTCAAGGTGCTCAATGCCAGCGAGATTCCACCGTTCACCATTGAGGACAACACCGATGGAGGCGACGACATCAGGATGAAGTACCGCTATCTCGACCTTCGTCGTAATGCGGTCAGAAAAAATCTGGAACTCCGCCATAAGATGTGCATCGAGGTGCGTAACTACCTCTCCAATCTTGGATTCCTCGAGGTGGAGACACCGATGCTTATCGGATCCACTCCAGAGGGAGCACGCGACTTCGTTGTGCCGTCACGCATGAATCCAGGACAGTTCTATGCGCTTCCTCAGAGCCCGCAGACGCTAAAGCAGCTCCTCATGGTGTCGGGATTCGACCGCTATTTCCAAATCGTCAAGTGTTTCCGCGATGAGGACCTCAGAGCCGACCGTCAGCCGGAATTTACGCAGATTGACTGTGAGATGTCGTTCGTCACTCAGGAGGATATCATCCAGACCTTCGAGGGAATGGCAAAGCATCTGTTCAAGGTGCTCAGGGGTGTGGAATTCGACGGTCCGTTCCTCCGCCTTCCTTGGGCGGAAGCCATGCGCCGCTTCGGAAGCGACAAGCCTGACATGCGTTTCGGAATGGAATTTGTCGAACTCGACGACATCCTCAAGACCGGTGCCTTCCCAGTGTTCGACAATGCAGCCTATATCGGAGGTATTTGCGCTCCGGGATGCGCTGTCTATACCCGCAAGCAGCTCGACCAGCTCACCGATTTCGTCAAGCGTCCGCAAATCGGAGCGAAAGGGCTTGTGTATGCCCGCGTGCAGGACGACGGAACGGTCAAGTCCAGTGTTGATAAGTTCTACGGACAGGAGGTGCTCCAGCAGCTCAAAGAGAAGATGGAGGCAAAACCGGGCGACCTCATCCTCATCCTTTCTGGCGACGACGCCATGAAGACGAGAAAGCAACTCTGCGAGCTTCGACTTGAGATGGGCGAGCGCCTTGGACTCCGCGACAAGAACAAGTTTGCTCTCCTCTGGGTCACTGAGTTCCCTATGTTTGAGTGGAGCGAGGAAGAGGGCCGTCTCATGGCCATGCACCACCCATTCACACATCCAATGGACGAGGACATCGCGCTCCTCGATTCCGACCCGGCTGCGGTCCGTGCCGATGCCTACGACATGGTTTGTAACGGTGTGGAGGTCGGCGGCGGCTCCATCCGTATCCACGACCCTGAGCTTCAGGAGAAGATGTTTGAAATCCTCGGGTTCACTCCAGAGAAAGCGCAGGAGCAGTTCGGATTCCTGATGAACGCATTCAAATATGGAGCACCACCTCACGGAGGTCTCGCTTACGGACTCGACCGCTGGGTTAGCCTCTTTGCAGGGCTTGACTCTATCCGCGACTGCATCGCCTTCCCGAAGAACAACTCTGGACGCGATGTCATGCTCGATGCTCCGGCAGCGCTCGACCAGTCGCAACTCGATGAACTCTCGCTCAAGCTCGACCTCAAGGCATAAGCAGACTATCCCCTAAACATAAAAAAACGGAAGTGTGGAATCAATCACACTTCCGTTTGTTTTATGGGATGATGAAATCGGAAAATGATGTGTGTTTTTTTATGGGTAATCTTGATAATGTGAAAAAAAGATGCTAACTTTACGACCGAATATAAACAAGTAACGACAACTATGGCAACAATTGCAGGAAACTCATATCGTCCCACCAGTTATTATTGGAGTCTTGTGAAGGACATGGACAGCAGCCAGAAATTGGAACTTGTCACCATGCTTATCGATAGCGTTAGGCCTGTCGTGACCAAAGTGGAGGAAAAGGAAAACAGGCATGGAACCCCTAAACCTTACACACTTGAGGAACTTCATGCTCGTATTGCTCAAGCAGAACGCGAGTCTGCTTTGGGACTAGGTCAGGACAGTGAGGAGATGTTTGATGAGCTGGAAGATGAGTTTGCTCATGAAGATGAAGCTCTCGAAATGGCTGATGCAATATGAAAGTGAAATGGATGCCTCAGGCAAAATGGCAAGTTAGAGATATTGCCCGATATATTCGTAAGGAATTCGGAAAGAAAGTCCGTGATGACTTTATGAAAGATATTCGTGAGTCGAGTAGGTTGATAGGGCATACTCCTACTGTCGGTAAAACTGAACCATTATTAATGGATTGTCAGGATATGTATCGCAGTTTCGTTGTCAATCACCTGAATAAAATAGTTTATCGTATATTGGACGATTGTGTTGAAGTAGTTGACTTTTGGGATGTACGGCGTGAACCAAGTGCACTTGCTGAAAACATTGAAGAATCATAAAAAAACACCGATTTCATAAAAATGGAATCGGTGTTTTTTTGGGGGGGATAAATATTATTTCTAAAACAAATCTTTCTTGGCGTTCTTACAATTCCTATTTCGCGGTGGTGCGGGTGGACCGCACGGGGTGGCTGTAGGAGCGGTAGCCGTCAACTGGAATCTCCTCGTCGGGCTCAGTGAGTGAGCCGGAGTGAGGAAGGCGGAAACAGAGGTATTTGATGGTGAATCCACGTTCAAGCCACATCTGCTCATAGTAGGTCTGGATCTCGGTCAATGCCGAGTCGCAGGAAGCTGCTCCTTCCGCCGATTCTCGCCCATATATGTCGTCGGTCGAATCCAGCACTTCCAAGCCGTTTTTCTCAGCCATCAGCGATGTGTAGGTATAAAGAAACGGAGAGTCGGTCTTCAGGTGAATCAAACCGCCGTCGGTCAGAAACTTGCGGTAGCGCTCAAGGAAATAGGTGCTCGACAGCCGTTTCGTCGCTTTTTTCATCTGCGGATCGGAGAAGGTCAACCAAATCTCGCTCACCTCACCGGCAGAGAAGAAGCTGTGGATAAACTCGATGCTTGTGCGCAGAAAGCCCACGTTTGGCAAGCCTTCGCGAAGCGCCGTCTCAGCACCGTGCCACATGCGCGCTCCTTTGATGTCAACGCCGATGAAGTTCTTGTCAGGATAACGGCGGGCAAGACCTACGGTGTATTCACCCCGGCCACAGCCAAGCTCCAGGACAATCGGGTTCGGATTTTTGAAAAAATCTTGGTTCCAATGGCCCTGAAGGGCAAAACCATCACGCTGCAACTGCCAGTAAGGGCATTGCACCACCAATGGATTTTGCTCCATGTCCTCAAATTTCGCAAGTTTGCCTTTTCCCATAAATCCTATTGTGTTAGGCTAATGAAATACCTTGGATGCACCAACATTTTGTCGTTTTTAATACCGCACATACCCCTGAAATGTTGTAGTACGTTAAGTGGGGACGACGCATCTTGCGTCGTGCTGCGGGACCTGCCCCGTCGTGCATTGTCAGCAATAGTAGGGACTTACTTTATGTATGTCCGTCACAGCGGGACCTGCCCCTCTTATCCGGATGACCCCCTATAGCCTAATGTCTAACCCCGTCCGCATGGCTTAATCCTAATTGGCTTCGCCGAACTTTGTTGCGACTCGGCATAGCTCAAGCAAGCTTGGCTCTGCGCTCGCTGCTCCAAAGTTTCCTAATTCCTAATTGCCGTGTATCAGGACATCGTTGACACTTTTGTATCAGGA
>R25__coassemble_1022_pt1 | contig 14920 bp, 14 predicted proteins | sample R25__metabat2_high_PE_055 | metagenome-assembled genome bin R25
TATCCAGATGGATTAAATTAGACAAGAATAATTATATGGTAAATTCGTGTGCAATTACATGATAATTACATGTTTTTATTTGAACACAAATTACGAATTAAACAAAAAATGGGAATCGGGAATTAGAGGTATTATCATGTTTATGATTATCATATTTATGATAAAAAGTGAGATTAAGTTTTGCGTGGAATTCAGTTTCGGGTATATTTTTTTGTAGATTGGTAATTTCTTCGTAAATTTGCAGATTAAATGCCATATCAGGTGCGCTTGTTGTCCACCTGCTGGAGGCAAGTTTTAGAATCAGAAATTAACCATCGAATAAAACAGAACCCTTATTAGAATAAAATGGGATTAAGAAGTTATTTCACAGGCCGTTCGGGCTGTTTGTTCTGGCTGAATGTGTTATTGGCGCTGGTGTTGCTCATCGGCATTCCTTACGCCGCTTTCAACTCATTGGACATCCTCACCCACCACGGTGAGAAGATTCAAGTGCCTCAGGTGATGAGCATGGATGGAAAGAAAGCCATTGCAAAATTAGAGAAGAGCCATTTGGTGGGCGTGGTGTTCGATTCCATCTACGTGGCGAACAAAAAGCCAGGCATCGTGCTTTCACAGAGTCCTCACGCAGGCAACTTGGTGAAAAGCGGCCGCTCAATCTACCTGACGCTGAACCGCAGCGGTGAGCCCCCAATCCGAGTTCCCGACCTGATTCGCAACTCAACCGACCGCCTCGCCGCCCGTCAGCTTGAGAATCTTGGTTTCACGCTGAACAAGACAGAGATTGTGTATAACGAGCCAAAAGGCTTGCTGCTGGCCATCAAACAGGGTGACCGCAAGATTAAGGCAGGCGACATGCTCCACAAGGACGAGCCCCTGACGCTGGTGGCAGGTGGCGGTGAGCCGCTGCTGGACAGCCTCGGCATCGACACCTCGATGAACGCCATCGGTGTGGTTGAAACCGGCGGATTCAATGTGGAACTTTAATATAGAATTTAGGAAACCTTGGAGCAGCGAGTGCAGAGCCAAGCTTGCTTGAGCTATGCCGAGTCGTGACAAGGTTCGGCGAAGCCAATTAGGAATTGCCATCCGGACAGTTTTTAATTTGGAATTAGAATTTGGAAAGAGAGAACGACATATTAGACCCAGATTCGTTGGATGAGGGCTTGCTTCAATATGCCGACAGCGATGAAGAAGCCGAAGACGAAGGTCCCTCCTTGTATGAGCATTATCGAGTGGAGGCCGACAAGAATCAGAAATTTCTCCGTGTGGACAAATTTCTGATTGTTCATTTGTCGGGCATCTCTCGCAACAGGATACAGAAAGCCGCTGACGCTGGCTTCATCATGGCCAACGACAAGCCAGTGAAGCGCAGCTACAAAGTGAAGCCAGGCGACGTGATTAAAGTGATGTTGGACCGTCCGTTCTACGAGACTGAGATCACCCCCGAGGACATACCCCTTGAGATTGTTTACGAAGATGACGACCTGCTTGTGGTGAACAAACAGGCCGGTTTGGTGGTACACCCAGGGTTCGGCAACTGGCACGGCACACTTTTGAATGCCGTGGCATGGCACCTACGCAACGACTCCGACTTCGACATCAACAACCCAGAGATAGGCCTTGTGCACCGAATCGACAAAGACACATCTGGCCTGCTTGTGGTGGCTAAGACCCCATTCGCCAAGACCCACCTTGGCCTTCAGTTCTTCAACAAGACCACCCGCCGGGAATACAATGCCTTGGTATGGGGAGCGTTCAAGGAAGATCAAGGCACGATAGTGGGCAATATTGCCCGCAATCCCCACGACCGCATGCAGATGGCGGTGTTTGACCCTGAGAGTGGTATCGGCAAACACGCCGTGACCCATTACAACGTGCTGGAGTCGTTTCCATACGTCACACTGGTGAAATGCGTGCTTGAGACAGGCCGCACCCACCAGATCCGCGCCCACATGAAGCATATCGGACATCCGCTGTTCAACGACGCCCGTTATGGCGGTGACCAGATTCTCCGCGGCGTTCAGTTCTCAAAATACAAGCAGTTTATCCAGAATTGCTTCGCCACATGTCCGCGCCAGGCCCTACATGCCCGCACGCTGGGTTTCACCCACCCACGCACAGGCGAGCAAATGGATTTCACATCTGAATTGCCAGAAGACATGACAGCGTTGCTTGAGAAATGGCGGAAGATCGACATGAACTGGGAATAGGACAAGGCAGATAGAATAAGCTGCCGGCAAAGCACTCAGTTTCAAACATTCATACAGAAGTCCCTACAAGGCAACAGACCTGCTGCCACAGGTCAACTAAAGACAAGTTAAACAACAAGATATAATGGAAAAGAAAATCATTGCAATCATCGCAGGCGGCGACTCTTCGGAACACGATGTGTCGATGCGTTCAGCCGCAGGAATCTATTCATGGATTGACCAATCCAAATACGAGCCTTACATCGTGGAAATCACGAGTCAGTCATGGGAAGCCCATGTGGCAGAAGGCAAGACGTCGCCTGTGAACCGTCACGATTTCTCCTTTGAGAAAGACGGCAAAAAAATCATCCCCGACTACGCCTATATCACCATTCATGGGACTCCCGGCGAAGACGGCATCCTCCAAGGGTATTTCGATTTGCTCCATATCCCCTACTCCACGAGCGACGTGCTGGTGGAATCAATGACATTCAACAAGTTCACGCTCAACCAATACCTGAAGGGATTCGGTGTGAAAATCGCTGAGTCGTTGCTGATACGCGAAGGTCAGGACTTCACCGCTGATCAGATTGTGGAGCGTGTGGGCCTGCCATGCTTCGTGAAACCAAACGGCGGCGGATCGAGTTTCGGCGTTACGAAATGCAAGCAGATTTCCGACATTCAACCCGCCATCGAGAAAGCTTTCAGTGAATGGCCAGAAGTGATTATAGAGGCTGAGTTGAAAGGAACAGAAATTTCAAACGGAGTATATAAGACCAAGAACGGTGGCGGCTGTATGCTCCCTATCACTGAAGTGGTGAGCAAGAACGAGTTTTTCGACTATGACGCCAAATACAATGGTGCTGTGGAAGAGATCACCCCAGCCCGCCTGAGCGATGACACCACCCGCCGGGTACAGGCGCTCAGCTCGCACATCTACGACATTCTGGGAGCGAGCGGCATTATCCGCATGGACTACATCATCTCCCACAAGCAAGACGCAGAGGGCAAGACGGTGGATGTGATCAACCTGCTTGAGATCAACACCACTCCCGGCATGACCCCCACCTCGTTCATTCCTCAGCAGGTGGCAGCCGCCGGCATGCAGATGACTGACGTGCTGAACGAAGTGATAGCCGACAAGATTGGCTAACCAGCCGTTCACTACCCAAAAGAGCCATGCTGGCCTGCTTCATTTTTCCCTTCATTCACCTAAAAAACAATGCATCATGAACATCCATGATTTTGACGACATCAGACCGTTCCTTCCCGAGGAACTTCCATCGGTTTTTCAGACATTGCTGAACGACGAAGGCTTTCAGGAAGCCCTCCAGACGGTATATAAAGACGTTCCGTTTGAGCAGCTGAAAGGCATGATGCTGTCGTGCAAGGACAACAATGAGTTTCAGAAGAGAATGGTGTATCCGGTCCTGACCGGTCTGCTCAAGAAGGCAAGCCTGGGTCTCACCTCCGATTACAACAGCATATCCGACAGCGGAAGTTGCCACACCTTCATCAGCAACCACCGCGACATTGTGCTGGACTCCGCGCTGCTCGACTACAGCCTGATTGACAACGGCATGACAACCGTTGAGATTGCGATAGGTGACAACCTGCTCATCCGTCCATGGATCAAGGACTTGGTGAGAGTGAACAAGTCGTTTATCGTGCAGCGCTCGCTCAACATGCGGCAGATGCTGCTTGCCTCTGCCAAGATGTCGAAATACATGCACTTCACCATCAACGAAAAGCATGAGCACATCTGGATAGCCCAGCGGGAAGGGCGTGCGAAAGACTCCAACGACCAGACTCAGGAGAGCGTTTTGAAGATGATGTCGATGGGTGGCGACCTTCGCAAGCTGAACATCGTCCCACTTGCCATCAGCTATGAGTTTGACCCTTGCGACTATCTGAAAGCAGAGGAATTCCAGCATAAGCGCGACATCGAAGGCTTCAAAAAGAGCCAGCAGGACGACCTCGACAACATGCGCACCGGCATCTTCGGCTACAAAGGGCACATCCACTATCAGGCAGCGCCTTGCATCAACGAATGGCTGGACACACTTCCCGCCGATATGCCGAAAGCCGACTATTTCAAAGCAGTGGCAACACATATCGACGAGGAAATTTACCGCAACTACCAGCTTTATCCTTGCAACTTCATCGCCTTGGACCTGCTGGAGGGAACCACCAACCACTGCGGCCATTACAGCGAACAGGACAAGCAGCAGTTTGAAGCCTATCTCGAGAAGAAGCTCGGCATGATCACCCTTGAGCATCCCGACATGCCTTATCTGCGTGAACGGATTCTCACCATGTATGCCAATCCAGCCAAAAACAAACTGAATCAAGCATGAAAAGAGCCCCACATACAGGAATAGACACCTACCGCTTGGTGCTGAACATCGCCTTGTCGCTGTGCATGGTGGTGTGGACCGGCTGTGCGGAGGATGACGATGACGAAGACTTCCAATACCCCGACATGATGACAGAGTTGGCAGAAGCCTTCACCAACAGTTCGGGCAACGTGAGCCGCATCCTGTTCGACAGCGGTACGGAATACACGCCAGCCCACAACATATCCACAAACGTGAAGGACACGCTCTTCCGCTGTGTCTGCTCCTACGTATATGACAAAGGGAGCAAAAAAATCAATGTCTATAACATCGAGGGCATCCTCTCCGCCATTCCAAGACCAACCGACCCGGCAGACGAACATCCAACAGACGAGGTAAAACTCCTGAGCCATTGGCGGAGTCAGCGTTACCTGAACGCCTACATCAGCTATAAGACCACAGACAAGGACAAGCATGGCTTTGGCTTCAGCGAAGATGAGGTGAAGCATTATGAAGACGGCCGTACCGCCACCTTCGTGACCTTGCTCCACAAACGTCCGGCAAACGACTCCGAATCCTACACAAAACGGATTTACGTGAGCCTTCCGCTCTACTACTATCAAGGCAAGACCGACACAGTCCACCTGAACATCTCCGGCACCGACATTTCCGCCATTCCCTAATCCAGAATCTCATCAAACCCGATGCCCGTCATAGGGTTGTCATTTATAATCATAATCTTTGTAATAGAATCGAATCACGGACATGCAGACTTCAGACACAACACGAACTCTCTCAGCCGGCCACACCCCCGCCTTTTCCTTCGAGGTGCTGCCACCTCTGAAAGGCACCGGAACAGAGAGCCTTTTCCGGACAATTGACCAGTTGAAAGAATTCAACCCCAGATATATCAACATCACAACCCACCGCAGTGAGTATGTCTATGACGAGCAGGAGGACGGCACATTCATCCGAAAGAGGCTCCGCCGTCGCCCCGGCACCATAGCCGTGGCAAGTGCCATCATGAACAAATACGACATCAAGGTGGTTCCTCACGTGGTGTGCAGTGGTTTCACGAAAGAAGACACGGAATACATGCTGCTGGACCTTCAGTTCCTCGGCATCAGCGAAGTGCTTGCGCTCCGCGGCGACAAGGCCAAGGACGAAGCCCGTTTCCAACCGGTTCGCGGCGGTCACAGCCACACCACAGACCTGCTGAAACAGATCAACCGCTTCAACGAAGGCTTTTTCTGCGACGGCACCCCCATCAAGCATGTGGGCACCCCGTTCAGTTTCGGTGTGGCATGCTATCCTGAGAAACATGAGGAGTCGCCCAATCCTGACAGTGACCTCCGCTATCTGAAGAAAAAGCAGGAACTGGGCGCAAAATACGCCATCTGCCAGATGTTCTTCGACAACCAGAAATATTTCAGTTTCGTGGAGCGTGCCCGTGCCCACGGCATCACGATTCCCCTCATCCCGGCATTGAAGCCAATGACGAAACTGACTCAGATCACCATGGTTCCCAAGACCTTCCACCTCGACATTCCGAAAGAACTTGCCGACGAAGCCTCGAAATGCAAGAACGATGAAGACGTGAAAGCCCTTGGAATTGAATGGGGCGTGAATCAATGCAAGGAGTTGAAAGCATACGGCGTGGAAGGTATCCACTTCTACACAATGTCGGCAGTTGACAGTATCCGCCAGATAGCAGAGAGAGTGTTTTGACATAAAGGAAGAAAAGATGAAGTTCACAGATATCGTAGGACAAGACTCCGTGAAGAAACGGCTGACCGAAATGGTTGAAGGCGGCAAGATACCGCATGCCCTGATGCTGGCAGGTCCGGAAGGCCGTGGCACCATGCCGTTGGCCATCGCTTTTGCCCAATATCTGCTATGCAAGGGAGCTCCTCCCGCCCAGCCCGCAATGGGCCTGTTCGGGATGGAAGAGCCAGAGGCACCGACAGACGAACGTCCGTGCGGTCAATGCAGCTCATGCAAGATGTCGGAGAAGTTCCAGCACCCCGACCTCCACTTCATGTTCCCCATCTACAAGCTGAAATCAGGGAGCGACAACGCCACCTATTGTGATGATTTCATCAATCCATGGCGCGAAATGCTGCTGTCCAATCCCTATTTCACCTACAGCGACTGGATGGAAGCCAGCGGTGCAGAAAACCAGCAGCTTACGATTTATGAGGCAGAGAGCGACGCCATCTTCAAGAAACTCTCGCTCGTGGCCAGCCAGGGAGGATATAAGATTTGTGTGGTGTGGCTTCCTGAGAAAATGAACGACAGTTGTTCGAACAAAATGCTGAAATTGCTGGAAGAGCCTCCAGCCGGCACGATATTCATCATGGCGAGCGAACACCCGGAGCAATTACTCCAGACAATCCGCAGCCGCGTTCAGATGATTGTGGTTCCTCCAATCCAGGAGTCGGAAATCGCAGACGCACTGGTTACCCGCAACGGCATTCTTCCCGCCATGGCAAGCCGCATAGCCCACTCCGCCCAAGGGAGCATGTCGGCAGCCTTGAAAAAGATTGTGGATGACAGCGACCGGGAGCAATATTTTGAGTTGTTCGTAAGGTTGATGCGATTGTCGTACGTACGCAAAGTGAAAGAAATGAAAAAATGGAGCGAAGAAGTGGCCGGCATGGGGCGCGAGCGCCAAAAACACTTCCTCAGCTATTGCCAATACATGGTCCGCGAGAATTTCATCTACAACTTCCACAACTCCAAGCTGAACTACATGGCTGACGACGAGTCCGACTTCGCGGTGAAATTCGCTCCGTTCATCAACGAGAACAATGTGATCGGCATCATGAACGAGCTGAACCTGTGTGAGCGCGACATCACCCAAAATGGAAATGCAAAAATCGTGTTCTTTGATTTCGCACTGAAAATGATTGTGTTGATCAAGAACAGATGATTCCAAAAACATACACCTCAAAGAATAACAATATTAACCCTTCATAAGCAATATGAAAGAGCAAGAAAATATAAAGGAGAATGTGCACGACAAAGGCTTTGTGTGCGGCAATGACAGCAAGATCCGTCTTGGCCGTGGCAGCTGCAATCCCCATACCGACAAACTGAACACTTACGACTGGCTTGCCGACCTACCCGACAACCACGACGCCTGCGAGATGGTGGAAGTGCAATTCAAGCCACCCCGCAAAGGTTACTATCTGAACAGCAACCACCTGGACTTGGTGAAAGGCGACATCGTGGCTGTGGAAGCCAACCCTGGACATGACATCGGAACAGTGACGATGACTGGCCGCCTGGTTCCACTCCAGATGAAAAAAGCCAATCTGAAACCCAATGTGGAGTTCAAGCGCATCTATCGCAAAGCCCGCAACGTGGACATGGACAAATACCGCGAGTCGAAAGCCCACGAGCATGAGACCATGATAGAATCCCGCCAGATAGCCAAGGATCTGGGACTTCAGATGAAGATTGGCGATGTGGAATATCAGGGCGACGGCAACAAAGCCATCTTCTACTACATCGCCGACGAACGCGTGGATTTCCGCCAGCTGATCAAAGTGCTTGCCGAGCGCTTCAGAGTGAGGATAGAGATGAAGCAGATTGGTGCACGTCAGGAAGCCGGACGCATCGGCGGAATCGGTCCTTGCGGCCGTGAGCTGTGCTGCGCCACATGGATGACAAACTTTGTAAGTGTGTCCACCAGCGCCGCCCGTTTTCAGGACATCTCCCTCAACCCGCAGAAATTGGCTGGCCAATGTGCGAAGCTGAAGTGCTGCCTGAACTATGAGGTTGACCAATACGTGGAATCGCTGAAACAACTGCCATCGAAGGAAATCAGCCTACACACGGTGGATAACGAATATTTCTTCTTCAAAGCCGATATCCTGGCCCACACCATCACCTACTCCACAGACAAACACTTGATTGCCAACGAGCACACCATCAGTGCCCGCCGCGCCTTTGAAATCATCGAAATGAACCGCGCTGGCAAGAAACCTCAGGCGCTGACCGAAGATGGAGAGCCTGTGGTGAACGAATCGAAAGACCTGCTCGACCAAGACAACATCACCCGCTTCGACAAGGCGAAGAAGAAAAAGAAGAAACCGCAGAACCATCAAGGCAACCAACCAGGCAGCCAACCACGTCCATCGGCAAAGGACGCCTCTGCAGAGAAATCCTCCAAGGACACTCCTCAGGAGAACAAGCGTCAGCAAAAGATGAACTACAAGGCCCAGAGCATGAACCTGGAGAACAAAAAGCCTCAGAACAAACCAAAAGGTGGCAAACACCGTCCGAACAACGTGCGGAACAGCACTGGAGAGTTCAAATAAGTTCTGACTTCCTTCCACAAAGTCCCACTTTTCCAGGCATTGCCTGGAATACGTTTCCGATGAAGCATTTCCGCCACATATTATTATCTACAGCCCTACTGATGCTGTTTGCCCTGCATGGTGTTTTCCAGACATCATGCAGCGGTTGTATGTCGGACTTTGCCAACGAATACCACAGTGTGAAGGTGGACTCCGCCACCGATGTGGTGTACAACCAATACCTGGCTATCAACAATGAATTATGGAACAAGACAGACAGTCTGGTGTTTGACCTGCCGATGGTGGAAAGTCCCGCAGACTTGGAAGTAAACATCTCCGTCCGCTACACCAACCGCTATCCTTACCAGAACCTTCAGCTCATCGCCTTCCTTGAGGAGCTGGACACGACCAACATCATCAACAGCCTGCCCATCCGCCAGAACGACAGCCGCATCGACTCCCTTATCCAACGCGAAGACTCTCTAAAAAAAGAGAAAGACCGTGCAGAGCATTTCTTGTCGGAACATGTGGCAGCGCGTGACAGCCTTCTGCTCGTGAACCGCGACTCCGTGTTGGCCGTGGAACGCGCCGACTCCCTTCGCCGCGACTCCATGAAGCGGGCGTTGAAAAAAGCGAAGAAGGAAAAGCAACATCTGAGCAAAGAACAACTGGATTCTCTCCGCAATGACTCACTTTCCAAAGACTCCGTCAGGATGGATTCCATTCAGAAAGAGAAGTTAATAGAACAATTACGCCAGCAACACACAGCCGACAGCATCGCCGCTGTGGAACAGAGTCTCACACACGCCATAGATTTCAGGCTATTCAATGAGAAAGACAAGAAAAGTGGGGTTGGCATGATGTTTGTTGAGACAGGAGTGGACTGCGGCACCATCCATCTGAAAGCCAACACCCGATACAGGATCAAGGTTTCCCACAACATGAAAGACCAGGTGGTGAGGGGCATCTCCGACGTGGGTATCATCCTGCGTTGTTCTCAAAATGCCAAACCGCTGAACAAAAACACCCGCTGGTGGTAAAAACGAGAACGGACAAGAGGACCAACAAATGCAAAAAAAGAACAACTTACTGCCACACTTGGTGGCACTGACCGTGGTGATTATATGGGGCTCGACCTTTGTGTTCACCAAACTTCTGCTGCTGAATGGTCTCAGCGCCGCCCAGATATTTCTGCTCCGCTTTATCCTGGCTTATGCGATGTTGCTGGTTTGGTCCATCAGCAGGAAAGGTCACCGCTGGTTTTGCAAGAGTCTGAAAGACGAATTTAAAATGCTGCTGCTCGGCATTTCCGGCGGTTCCCTCTATTTCCTTGCAGAAAACTCCGCCATGAACTACACCACCGCCACGAACGACTCCCTCATCGTGTGTGCCTGCCCACTGTTCACCACGCTCATCGTAGCTTTATTTTACAAATCGGAACATATCAGTGGGCGTCAGCTCTTGGGCACATTGATTGCTCTCGTTGGTATGGCCGTGGTGGTGATGAACGGCCAGTTTGTGCTCCAACTTTCGCCAAAGGGCGACTTGCTTGCCTTCACCGCCTGCATGTGCTGGGTGGTTTATTCATTGCTGATGATGAACGTGAGCAAACGTTATCCGTCAGTGTTCACCACCCGCAAAGTATTCTTCTATGGTCTTGTGACCATCATCCCCTACTTCATCGCCTATCCTGAAATGCCTTCCCTTTCTGTGCTGACTCAGCCCGACGTGCTGTTTAATCTTCTGTTTCTCAGCATCGTGGCAAGTACTCTCTGCTTTTTACTGTGGAACTGGGCTTTGTCGCGCATCGGGGTGGTTGAAACGACGAATTACGTTTACCTGAATCCACTTGCCACCATCGTCTTTGCCTGGTGGCTCATAGACGAGCCCGTGACAGCTTGGTTGCTTTTAGGAACCGCCCTTTTGCTTTGGGGTCTATATCTTGTGAACAAGAAAAACATATCCTGAAATTAAGCAGCCATTTTGAATATTGCTTATTCAAGAAAAGCCGGCAAAGTCAACATTCACATGGATTCTTACTGAAAAAGAAGTCCAATTCAGTTTTTTTTTTGTAATTTTGCGGAAGAAACGCAATCTGAATAGAACACAAACACGAACTAAACCATGTCGTCGAACAACACCCCTGAAAACATTATCAAGAAAGAGCAGATATTAGTAAGAATCACGGGGCAGGACCGCCCAGGCCTTACAGCTTCCGTGATGGAGATATTGGCGCGCTACAATGCCCATATCCTCGACATCGGCCAGGCAGACATCCACAGCACCCTGTCGCTGGGCATTCTGATCCGGCTGAAAGAGTCCGACTCCGGTCAGGTGATGAAAGAGCTGCTCTTCAAGGCCACCGACCTTGGGGTGAATATCGGCTTCTCACCAGTGACAGACGATGAGTATGAAGCGTGGGTGAACCGTCAGGGTAAGAACCGCTATATCCTCACCCTGCTTGGCCGTCATCTTTCCGCCGCCCAAATAGAGGCAGCGACAAAAGTGATTGCCGAGCACGACCTGAACATCGACTCCATCCGCCGCTTGACAGGCCGTCAGTCAATACAAAATCCTCAGAGAAACCACACGCGCAAATGCATAGAATTTTCGTTGCGCGGCAATCCGAAAGACCGTGAGCAGATGCAAGCTGAGCTCATGCGCCTGTCGGCCGAGATGGGCATGGACTTTTCATTCCAGCACGACGACATGTACCGCCGTATGCGTCGATTGATTTGTTTCGATATGGATTCCACCTTGATTCAGACCGAGGTGATCGATGAGTTGGCGATGCGTGCCGGCGTGGGCGACCAAGTGAAAGCCATCACAGAGCGCGCCATGCGTGGAGAGATTGACTTCCGCGAGAGTTTCAAAGAACGTGTGTCACTTTTGAAAGGTCTTGACGTGGGTGTGATGCGCGACATAGCCGAACATCTCCCCATCACCGAGGGTGTTGACCGCCTGATGTACGTATTGAAACGCTATGGCTACAAAATCGCCATCCTTTCTGGTGGTTTCACCTATTTCGGGAAGTATCTTCAGGACCGCTATGGCATTGACTATGTGTATGCCAACGAGCTGGAGATTGACGAGAATGGCAAACTGACCGGCAACTATGTGGGCGAGATTGTGGATGGCAAACGAAAAGCCGAATTGCTGAAACTCATCGCACAGGTGGAGAAAGTGGACATCAAGCAGACGATCGCCGTAGGCGACGGTGCCAACGACCTTCCAATGCTATCCCAGTCGGGTTTGGGCATCGCCTTCCATGCCAAGCCTCGCGTCGTGGCCAACGCCCAGCAGTCGATCAACACCATCGGCATCGACGGTGTGCTGTATTTTCTTGGTTTCAAAGACTCTTATCTTGACGAGAAAGGCAACAGCTAAGGCGTGAGACATACCATCAACATCAGCACTTCAAGCAAAGGTCATGCACGCGCCTTGATTGTGCTCGGCATCCCGATCATCATCGGTCAGCTGGGCACGATTGCCCAGTCGTTTGCCGACACCATCATGGTTGGACGTTACGGCACCTCAGAACTTGCTGCATCTGGATTTGTGAACAATGTGTTCAACCTTGTGATTTTCTTTCTGTTGGGATTCTCCTACAGCACCACGCCCATTGTGGGAGCGAATTTCGGACGCAAGCAATACGACGACTGCAGCCGTACGCTGAAAGAAAGCCTATTCGCCAATCTGCTGACATGCCTTGCCGCCATGCTGTTCATGCTGTTGATATTCTTCAACCTGCATCACCTTGGCCAGCCAGAAAACCTGCTCCCCCTCATCCGCCCATATTTCCTGATTATCCTGTCGTCGCTGCCGTTCATGTCGGCATTCAACAGTCTGAAGCAGTTCAGCGACGGTGTGGGCGACACGAAAACGCCGATGTATATCATGATTATCGGAAATATGGCGAACATCATCGGCAACTACTTACTGATTTACGGCTTTTCCGTTCCTTTCGCCGGCATCCATGTGGGGGCGATGGGTTTGAATGGAGCTGGAATCGCCACACTCGTCTCCCGCGTGCTCATGGCAATCGTGCTTTGGATCATCGTGAGGAAGAGCACCCGTTATTCCCTTTTCCATCCTGGTTTCAAGAAGAAGATGACCAAACGCGGCGTCATCCACCTGTCCAAATTAGGCCTTCCCATCAGCCTACAGCTGTCATTGGAATCCGCATCGTTCAACCTGACCGCCGTGATGATGGGCTGGCTTGGCGAGCAGGAATTAGCCTCCCACCAGGTGATCTGCACCATCGGCACGCTGTGTTTCATGTTCTACTACGGAGTTGGAGCAGCCGCAGCAGTCCGTATCAGCCATTTCCGCGGACGTGGGGAATTAGGCGAAATACGCCGCATCGCCTTCACGGCATACGCCCTTGCCATTGCGGCAGGTCTGATTCTCACTCCTCTGATAGCTTTCAACTTTAATGCTCTGTGTTTTGCTTTCACTTCAAGTCAAGATGTGGTGATGATTTGCATGACGTTGCTACTCCCATTTTGCATCTACCAGCTTGGCGACTGCACCCAGATACTCTTTGCCAACTCCCTCCGTGCGATTGAAGACGTAAAGCCCTTGATGTGGTATGCGTTCATTGCCTACATCATTGTTTCCGTACCGTCCAGCTATCTGTTCGGATTTACGCTGGGGCTCGGCGCGCTCGGCATCTGGTTTGGTTTTCCGTTGGGTCTCTCCACCGCAGGTATTCTGTTCCTGACCCGTTTTCTCCGTAAAACACGAGGATATGCGAAAGCTGCATAGGTGTGGACAAGTCAACATAACAGTTCACCACCTTCCTTCCTCATCAACTCAAATCCTAAGGTAAAACATCCTTTTGGGATAAAAACTAAGAAAAACACACCGTCATTCCGAAATAAATGCTAACTTTGTGGCATAATCTGCAAAGCATCAAAAAATGACTCACCTCCAGCACATCCTCCACAGATTAGTCAGTCTCGGTCTTTCCGCCCTGCTGCTGATGGTATGCTCATGCGAATCGTGTGGCGACAGACCTAATACAGCCAAGAAGAAGCAGAAGAAAGTGCGGCGGGTGGAGTATCGCAGGTCAGTCACGTCTGATTCCGACACGCTTCTGACCGATACCGTGGACACAATTGCTGCCATCGACAGTCTGCTGACTGACAGTGTGGAGACTGAAGCAGAAGACAGCGTTGAGCCTATAGACTCGGCGATGGCAGCTAAGCTTGCCGAAATGGAATTTGCAGTGAAACATTTTGTTGAGGTCAAAAAACTCATTCCTGACCTGATTGAGGAAATCCGCTACAACAGCGACCACAATTTTGTGGGGCGGCGGATTGCCGGATATGAAGAATCCGTGGCTCTGCTGACCAAAGAATGTGCTGATGCGCTGAAGAAGGTGGCAGATGAGTTGCGCGAGGAAGGTTACCGTCTGAAAATTTATGATGCCTACCGTCCTGACGATGCCGTTCAGGATTTCCGCAAATGGGTGGGCAACATGAAGGACCAGAAGATGAAGGATGAGTTTTATCCCGACATTGAAAAGTCGGAGCTGTTCAAAGCCGGCTACATTTCTTCACGCTCCAAACACTGCCACGGCAGCACGATTGACATGACACTTTGCGACCAGAAAGGCAACGAGCTCGACATGGGTGGTCATTTCGACTTCTTCAGTGAGACCTCCCACTCTGACCACACCGAAAGCCTGACAGAAGAACAGCAGGAAAACCGGAAATTGCTGCGTGAAGCCATGGAACGGAATGGCTTCAAGATAGCCAACACCGAATGGTGGCACTTTTCATTGATAGAGGAGCCTTATCCAAAGGAAAACTTCAATTTTCCCGTAAAGTCGCTGTCGAACATGCTCCCTAAACCTGAAGAAAAGCAATCTTCCAAGAGTTCCGGAAAAGACAAGAAATCTTCAAAAGAGAAAAAAGACAAGAAAAAAGGCAAGACCGAGAAAGAAAAGAAAAAGAAGAAGAAGAAATAAGTCTATCATACATAGAGATTCTCACATAGAACTCTTGTTTCAATAAAAGGTGAAAAAAGATGGAGGGTGTGTCAAATAGGCACATCCTCTTTTTTCTTTTTTGCATTGAGGATTTTC
>R25__coassemble_1042_pt1 | contig 14727 bp, 9 predicted proteins | sample R25__metabat2_high_PE_055 | metagenome-assembled genome bin R25
CGTCGCAGTCGTCATAAGTCTTTGGGTAGCCCTCGCACCAAGGACACACTTTCTTCAGGTATTTGCTGTAAACCCATCCCTGGACGTTAGTGCCTTCACCAAGGTAGCTCACCAACATGAAGCCGTTCTGACGTCGGCCTTCATAAATCAGTACGAAGTTGCCGGTTTCGTGCTCGCATTCCTGATAGCCATCACCGATGCCATAGCCTTTCATCAACTGTACTTTTCCATTGTAGTCGGTCAGGACACTGTAATTTAAGCCCGGGCCGGTCCTCACATTCACATTGTTGCCCGTGCAGGCAAGCGCATCACCTTTCTTCTGGGCTTGAATGTTCAACACACTGAAAAGCATCAGGCAAATCATCATTGTCTTTTTCATAAAGCAGAATTTAATGTTAGTAGTTTTGAAATAACGTTGGAATCATTCCAGCAGCTTTCTCACATAATCCACCGCGCCGTTCATGCCCGAGCTGTTGCGCGGACCATCCATGTAGCCGTATGACCTGATGGATTTGCCGCTGTCGAACTTCACCTCGAATCGCCAGCTCGAACCGTCCAGCACTCCAGGATTCACATACTCTTCCTTGTAATTCTGGATCTTGCCATTGCGGAAAATCTCAAGCAAGTCATCGCCAATCTTGGAGTCAAACACCTTCTCTTTCTTTTCTGGAGTGCGGCCCTCGAATTTGCCACGGTCGTCAAAGTAGCTCACTTTGTAGCGGCCGTCTGCCTCTCGTTCCACCGTCCATTCCGGACCGCCGGGACGCATGCTCCCCTTGTTGGAATAATGGAAGTAGGTGAGCTTGCCCTCAGGGAATGGAGTGTTCGCCTCAACCAACTCCAACTCATTATCCATAAAGGAGATGACAAATCCAACTATCGGAAATTGCGATGATGTCATCTGAACACCGTTCAATAGGAAGACACCATGCTCATGCTTCGTCCCTAAATGGACTTCTGTGTTTTTAGGACCTTTCTTACAGAGATAGTCCTGGTAGTTGTCCTCCATCTTGTACATGTCACCCAGCGCACTTTCAAGGATGTGGACCCTATTGCGGGCCATCATCTTATAGTGCTTCTCGCCATTTTTCACATACTTCACTTCATAAAAATTAGCGACGTATTTCATCTCCACATCCGTTGTCTCCACATCGTCTTCGATGATGGTCAGACGAAGTTCTTTCAGCTCACCAGGAACATCCTCACCGGTGTAGGCTTTTTCTTTGCCATGAGTAATTTTCATTTTCTTTGTGGATTTATTCTGGGCGGCGCATGGCAGGCATATAAGAACCGAAGCCAGAATCATGGTTAATAAATGGTTTCTTTTCATAGGTTTGTAGTTTAAAGAAAAAAATCCAAATAATTTGGTGATAATCTCTGAATTATACTAAATTTGTAAAATATAGGATGCGCCTTGGCATAAAAAAACAAATAAAATTGTTTTGTTCTGCGCTCGGCTTTTTGAAAAATATTTGGCTTCGCCGAATATTATAACTATATTTGCAAAAATATGAAAAATAAACAAGCACACCAACAATTTTTTGAAAAAAAAATTAGGAACCTGGTTCTGATGCTTTTGGCAAAGATTTTTAGATTTTAAAAATCCATTGAAAATGAATATAATATTATGTTTAACCCATAACAAACCTTTTTTGATATGAATAAGACAATATCTTTGGTTTTACTGCTCATGGCATCATTTTTTGTGATGTCGTGCAGTAAAGACGACGACAACGACAACAAGGTCGAACCTGAAGGAATTACTGTGGAACTTGCCGACGACAGCTATACGGAAGATGGCTATTTCGACGGCTCTCTCTACTACCGGATAATTTCTGAGTCGGCAAAGACGGCTGCTGTGGCTAAAGCTGATGTCAATGCAAAAAATGTGACCATTCCTGCTATTATCGTTCTAAAGGGTAAGCAATACACGGTCACTGAGATTGATGAATATGCTTTCGCGGTGGGGCCAAAAGCTTCGAACGGACTGCCAACGGGCAACGTGGAAAGTGTCACTTTCCCAAATACCATTAAAAAGTCGGCATACAGAGCTTTCCTCCAATGCGACAAACTCAAAAAGACTGTAGCCAACGACTTGGAATCCTGGTGCAGGATTGAATTCGACAATGCAGGAAATCCACTCATCAACGGAAGCGGCTTCTTTCTGAAAGATGGACAGAAAATCACCAAACTCGAAATACCGCAAAGCATCAGCAAAATCCGCGACTATGCATTCGGTGGTGCGGCGGGAATCACAGAGGTCGTTTTGCACGACAACGTTAAGGAAATCGGATCGAATGCTTTCGCTTTGATGGATAACTTGAAAAAGGTGCAGTTCGGTGCTGGACTCAAAACCATTGAGGATTATGCCTTCTTCGCATGTGATAATTTGGGGGATATCGTCATCCCCGACAATGTCACTTCAATCGAGGAAGATGCGTTCTCTGACTGTAAAAGCATCACGTCCTTCAAAATGGGAGAGGGGGTGAAGAAGATTGAGGAACGGACTTTCTTTGGATGCAGAAGCCTCAAAAATCTCGAAATTGGAAAGAACGTCACGGAAATTGAAACGGAGGCGTTCCGTTCGTGCGACAATCTGGAAACCATCGAAATCCCTGACAAAGTTGCCACAGTAGGAAGTGGTGTCTTCACGGGTTGCAAAAAACTCAAAACGATCACGCTGCCGGATGCCATGCGAAACTTCGGACATGAGGTGTTCGCAGGATGCACTGCCCTGAAAACGGTCAATTCACATATCAAAAATCCGTCAAAGGTGAGCTTCTTCTCTTACGGTGAGCATTTCCCGAATATCAGCACCATCACCTTGAACGTGCCGGTTGGAACAAAAGATGCCTACGAGGCGCTTTCGCCATGGAACGAGTTCAAGACCATAGTTGAGAAAGAAGGATTGTAGCATTGTCATGACGCAGCCTTCAATCTCGTAAAACGAAACTTTTAGAACACACCATATTTGAATTATGAAACAACCTTCTGCTGAACGTGTTTTGAGTATCTTCCACGAACTCAACCAAATTCCCCGTCCCTCTCATCACGAAGAACGGGTGGCTGACTATCTCTGCCGCTTTGCGCAAAACTTGAATTTAAGCTATGAGCGGGATGCTGAAAATTGTGTGGTCATCCGAAAACCGGCAACGCCGGGATTTGAGAATGCTGACCCTGTGGTGCTCCTCAACCACATGGACATGGTGTGTGTGGGAATGGACAATCCGCTCAGCGATCCTGTTGAGGCGTATGTGGACAACGGATGGATGAAAGCAAGGGGAACTTCTCTTGGGGCAGACAACGGCATAGGGCTGTCCATGGCGTTGGCAGTGCTGGAAAGCGACTGCATTGAGCATCCTGCATTGGAAGTCATCACCACCACCAACGAGGAAGACGGTATGTCGGGAGCTGCGCAGCTGTCCAGGGATTTCCTCCGTGGACGGAAGGTCATCAACCTCGATTCTGAGGATTATGACACCATCACCACTGGGGCGGCGGGGGCTTGCCTGCAGTTCCACCACATCCCTCTGAAGCGCACAGCGCCTGCCATGAACGGAGGCAGTTGGTACCGAATCCGCATTGATGGAGGACTGGGAGGACATTCCGGCGTTGACATCAACAAGGGACGTTGCTCGGCTGTTGTGGCGATGGAAACGGTATTGGAGTTCATTCAGCAGAAGCAGGAATGCTGCGTGGCAACTGTCGATGTCGGCGAAGCCAACGCGTCCATTGCGTCAAAAGGTGAGATGGTGATTGCATTCTCCGTTCCATTCTCTCCGACCGATTGCCTGCAGGAAATCAACGCTTGGCTGCACCGCGAATATCCTCAGGACCTTGGAATGACATGCCTTATCGAAGACTGTGAGCCTCAGGAAACGGTATTTGAGCCTGAAGCGTTCAATGCTTTTATGAAGGCGTTGCGGAATGTCCCTCAGGGAGTGGTCAGAATGAGCGACAGCATGAAGGACACGGTGGAGACGTCAAACAATATCGGAAGGGTGGTGACGGAAACCGACCATATACTTGTCACCACCCATACCCGCAGTTTTATTGACGAGGATATGGACCGACTCAGCAGGAAGATTGCAGATGAGCTCGCTTCCTGCGGTGCAGTCTCACAGACTGTCATGTCCGCACCGGCATGGCAGGAGGACCAACAGTCCCCTTTCTTAAAACTGACCAGCGACACCTTCCTCGATGTGCTGGGGTGGAGGCCACGCATGGTGGCTATGCACTTCGTGCTTGAGGCGGGATTTTTCGTACAGCATTATCCTGGCATACAGATTGCCAGCATCGGGCCGCGTATCGTCGAGCCTCACTCTGCAAGTGAGCGGGTGGAACTGAAGACGATAGACGACATCTGGCAGGTGCTGCTTGAATTACTCAAACGGATGAAAACTTTATAGGCCTCTAAATGAAAATGGCTGTAAAAGCAGGCAGGCGCCATAGCGAATGGCGCCTGCCTGCTTTGTGGATTCGTAAGCTTGTAAGCCTTAATAACACTGCACATCCGCTACAGCACTAAACAAAGTCTTGAAACGTTTCGATTTTCCGATGTAGCCTTGGAAGGAACGGTTGTATTGCTTCGGTATGCTTGCACCTTCATATACCGTTTTGAAACTGGCGTTCTCGTCCGATGACACCGGACGTTCCTTCACAATTGCTTTCACAGCTTTGCCACCACGGAGATACAGACGGTATTCACGGTCATAGTCATCCTCCATCACCGAACGGGCATACAGAAACTCCAAATTGCCTTTCTTGTCGAATAGATATTCCTCGTAATACTGACGGGCAGCGAAATTATAAGAGGTCGTCACAAATTCTATACGCTTCGGAGGAAAAATCACGTCTTCCGCACTTTCCACCTCATCGTGATAGATGTAGATGTTTTCAAAGTGAGGACCGGTGCCAGGATAGTTCTCCTTAATCTGCACGTTGTAGTAGGTCGGAACCGGATATTCACCCTCATAGTTGCCCATTTCAGCTATCTGTGACTTCATGGCGTCGTAGTGCTTTCGGATGGCATCTACAGCCGTCTGAGCCTGAGCAGACGTAGCCATGATGGCGGTAAAAATAATAAGAATCAGCTTTTTCATAATATCTTTATGTGTTGGTTTGTTTTATTGTTGCTAAGTTGCTTGTCTTTTCTTCGTTTGTAATCTTCTTACTTTTTGCAAAATAAACTTTTTTGTTCGTATCTTCCAAATTTTCTGAAGATTTTTGTGGAGGCAATCATCAAATTTTGAAAAAATGTTAAGACTGGCATCCTTGCATTTGACTTTTTGCCATTTGGATCGTCATAAGTTATGAGTGCTCAATAAGACAACAGATTTTCTAACTAAAGGTTCTTCTATATTTTTTTAGAATAAACCGTAAAAAACTAACAAGACAATGAGTAAAAATATTTTTATGGCTTTGGTGCTCAGCGCGATGTTTATGACCGCCAACGCACAGGAACAGCAGGATTTTCAGAATCAACAGCGTCAAAAACCAACCATCACCCCTGAGCAGCGGGCTGAACGCTCGGCGGCACGGATAGCAGGGCAGCTGATGCTCAACGATGCGGATGCCGAGAAGTTCAAAGGGGTTTATAAGAATTATCAGCTCGAGCTCTCCGAGGCCAACCAGAAGTTCAAGAAAGAGCCAAAGAAGATGGAGCAGGGCGAAAAGCCGCAGCGCAGGCAGCGCACGGAGCAGGAGATAGAGCAGGACATCAAAAACCGTTTCGCCCGCCAGCGTGCCGTGCTCGATGTGGAAGAAAAATACTACGATGAGTTCCGTTCAGTGCTCAATCCACGCCAAATCGAAAAGGTCTATCAGATGTCGGGAAAAGGCATGAAGAATGCGGCCAAAGCTCGTAAAGGCTTTGGGAAAGGCAAAAAGGGGTTTGGAAAAGGAATGAAAGGCAAAGGAAAGCAAGGTAAAGGCATGCGTCAGGGCATGCGTCCGCAGGCAAAGGGTCAGAATGGCGAACGCCCGGATTTCCGAATGGGAAAACCTTCAGGAAAGAATGCGCAGCAGAATGTGGAGAAGAACCAATAATAATTTTTTGAACAAATAAGAATAAGTCAATAAAAAAAGGAAACCTGTTGGTTTCCTTTTTTATTCTGCTTCCAGTTCACTCGTCCTTCTTGCGCAAGGTCACTGTCCCTTTCGTTTTTTGCTCTCCAACGCGGCATTCATAGTTCCCGGTCAGGTCGCCGCGCTCGTTCAGACGGAGCTGGGCTTGGAGCGAAGCTGTGCCGCGCGCACGCTCAGGAGTGTCTTTCAGTGTCAGGATGCCATTTTCGTAATCACATTCCAAGTCAAATGCGGCGGTGCTCCCATAGATGGTGCATTCATTAACATAAAGGGTCATTGCTTCATGCTGCAAATCCAGGGTCAAATGAATCGTGCTCGGCTTCTCGCCGTCATCCACCCATTCCCAGTAGCCAACCAGGGCGCGTTCTCGCATCTGGCGGGTTTCAATGGTTTCGTAGTCTGTGTCGGCCACCTCAAAGTGGCGGTCAATCATCACAAGCTCTGTGCCGCCCCACATCCATTCACTCACTTCGGTGCCCTGTTCTTGGCGGTCATAGCCCATGATGGTTTCCTCCGATGCATTGATCTCGGGATTGCCAATCTCGCGGAACGAATCCACCCAGTCAAATATCTTGGTCTTCGCGTTCCACACAAAGCCATCGTAAACCACAGTCCCATAGCCGTTCTGAGCGCCTAAGGAAATAATCAGGTCAGGAATGCCGTCGAAGTTGATGTCCGGCTCCTTGATGTCACCACCGGTGAATTGGTCAGCAGCCACAGGAAACATCAAGGCTGCGGTCAGGTTGAAGTGCTTGCCGTCAGGACGGGTGTAGCCAAAATAAATTTTCTCAATCTCACCATCCGTATTCGACGGTGCAGCCAGACGGTCCCATTTCAACTTACTGCGGACTGGGTCTTTTTTCTGGCTATACATAGTTGTGCTGCCTAAGCAAAGCAGCAGGCAACCCATCAAAAAACTTAAGCGTAGATTATTCATAATCAAATTTTATAAAAAGGTTAATAACTAACTAGGTTGTTTGCAAAGATAGACATTTTTTTCGCTTCTCAATCTTTTTTCTCTTATTTTTTAGGAAGGAAAATATCAAATGTTTATCCTGCAGCGAGACCAGCCCTTATTGCAATGTGCTTGAGCCGTACGCCCTCATGGTGTCCAACGGTGGTTAAGTGGAGACGCCTTTGGCTGGTCAAAGACATTTTGATGTCTTTGGGAAGACAAAGTGGTGCAGAACTCGGCAGGTGCTAGGCTAAGACATGACGCCGAAGCAACTGACGCTAAGTTCAAAGGGGTCTGTATCTTGCGTCGTTACTGAGGTGCATGCCGTCAGCAAATCTTCCCTTCTTGTGTCGTACATTGGGACTTGAAAAAAACACTAATGTTGTCAATTACTTGAGGGAACATCAATAAAAAAGCTTATACTGAAGTTTTCCTCAATCGGTTTGTTCGCTAATTGCTTTTACAGGCACGACAGAAACCGCTGGGTCGTGTGGAACGACTTGTCAGCCATCTCTTCCCAGAAATTCTCATATTGCTGCTGGTGATGGTCGGCGCCGGGAGTGTCGCTGATCACCCGGAAGCTCACGAACGGCACCTTATATATATAGCAGGCCTGGGCAATGGCTACCGACTCCATGTCAACAGCAAGACCAGCAGGGAAGGCCTCCTTTATCTTGGCCAAAGCCTCATGGGAGGTGATGAACTGGTCGCCAGTGCAAATCAAGCCAATGTGGATGCTCGGATCTTGAAGGCTTTCGGCGGCCGAGACGAGGCGGGCATCACCTTCGAAATAACGGGGCATACCCTGAATATGGCCGCGTTCATAGCCCATCTCCAACACGAAGTCATGATGGACGGTCTCGCGGCTCACCACCACGTCCATCACCTTCAGGCTTTTGTCGATTCCGCCGGCACACCCTGTTGAAATCACGGCATCGGGCTGAAACTCACGGATCAGCTCCGAAGTGCCCACGGCGGCGTTCACCTTGCCGATGCCGCTTTTCGTTAGCACCACGCGGTTCGAACCAATCATCCCAACCGCATAGCGGTAGGTTTTCTCAATCGTCGTCACTCCTTCAATCAGACCTGCTATCTGATTGTATTCCTTGTCCATCGCTGTCAATATGCCTATGGTCATTGTCTTGTCTGTTTTTTGTTCTTCTGTTAAGGATATTCACAGAATCATGAAGTCCAGAATGATGTTGGGGCAGCATTTTGTCTTTTGCCACGAGCTGGGAGCTCGTGATTCCTGATCCCTGATTTCTCGATCTCAAGAAATTGGGGAGCTTCATTCCTTGTTCTTCTTCTTTTTCTTCATGAAGTTGTAGCTGTCGTCCTCGGCTTCCGCTTCGTTGTCGGTGCTCACCTCAAACCAGTCGCAGTCAATCCAGCTGCGCGATTTGGCGCTCGTCGTCATCGCCACCAAGCCCATCTTCGCACCGATCCAACGGCCTTCGCGGGCTTGGAACGTGCCGTTCAGCTCGCGGTATTTCTTACCGTCCTTGCTGTAGCCGAAGCGGCATTTGCCTTCTTTGTCAATCCTCACCTGTAGGTACAGGCTGATCTCTGTGCTGTTCGTCGAGCCGGTGTTGTATTCCTTGTCGGGAACGAACGACTGGAGGATGTCGGTGTCCTCGGGCTGACCGTTCACGGCGTTCTTGCAGGTGGTGTTGAAAAGCATGAACTTGCCGTTCTGAACCTGAAGCATCAGGGCGGAATAATCCAGACCCATCACTATCAGGCCGGCGCGCGACAGTTCGTTTTTAGCCACCACGCGTACTTTGGCCTTCACCGTGCAGCCGCCAGAAGGAATCTTCTGGAGCAGCATGTTCGGAATGTGGAACATGTTCTGCTCGTTTCCTTCCATTATGTGGCTGTAGATGCGGATGAAGCCTTGGTTGGTGGTGTTGCCGAACCATGGCTCATAGTTCGCCTGCCATTGCCATTGCAATCCCAAATCCACGGAGTTGAAGTCGTCCGACAGCGGCATCGCATGCTGGCATTCCGGCAGATTCGGCTTTGGGCATAGGCGCATAGGCCAGCCGCAGCCGTCGCCGTCCTTGTCTTCTCCCATCACAGGCCAGTCGTCCACCCACCTCACGGGATTCAGATGAACCACTCGGCCGAAGGGCTGCAGCTCCTGGAAATGAAGGAACCAGTCCTCACCGTTCGGAGTGTCAACCCAGCCGCCCTGATGTGGGCCGTTGATGTCGCTCACGCCCTGCATCATCACAATCTTCGACTCGTAGGGGCCATACACGTTCTTCGAACGCAGTGCCAGCTGCCAGCCTGTGGCTACGCCGCCAGCTGGGGCGAGGATGTAGTAATAGCCGTTGCGGGCATACATCTTCGGACCCTCTATCGTGTGGTTCACGTTCTTCGTGAATGCGGGATTCGACACGTCGTACGTGCCGTCGTAAGCCAGCACCGGCATCCCCGCCACGCTGTCCGACTCGGCGTTCAGACGCTGGACGAACAGGGCGGAGTTGATTTTCGCCCTTGATGCAGCCACACCGTGAACCAGGTAGCCCTTTCCGTCTTTGTCCCAGAAAGGGCAGGGGTCGATGAAGCCGCGGCCGGATTTCACCATTTTAGGCTCCGACCATTCGCCGCAGGGGTCGGTGGCGCTCACCATGTAGATACCGTAGTCGGGGTCACCCCAGAAGATGTAGTACTTCCCTTGGTGGAAGCGGATGCTTGGAGCCCACACGGCATTGCCGTGAGCCACCTTTCCGTTCACGTAGTCTGCGTTCGGCACTTTCTCCAACGCATAGCCCACAATGGTCCAGTTCACTAAGTCTGTGGAGTGGAGCAGCGGAAGGCCGGGACTGCAGTTGAACGACGAGGCGGTCAGATAATAGTCATTGCCCACACGGCACACGTCGGGGTCGGAGTAGTCGTAAGGGAGGACAGGATTGGTGAAATCCTGAGCCGCCACCTCAAGTGAGATGGCGGCTGCAAGGGTGAGAATCAGTTTTTTCATTATTTCTTGATATACTTACGGGTTTCGGTTGCTTTGCCGTCGCTCACGCGGATGAGGTAAACGCCGGTTGGCAGGTTGCTGTGGCTCAGGGCTTGCTCAAGCTGGCCGTAGGTGGTGTCGAGGGTCTTCACCACCGAGCCGTTCAATGAAATCACCTGGGCTTTCACCGAGCTGCTGGCAGCGATATCGGCGATGCCCACGTTCGGGTCGTAAGCCACGAACAGCAAGCCTTCGCTCAGACGCGAGTCATCCCAATAGAGACCCTGGGCGGCGTCGATGATCTTGCTCTCTGGATTCAGTTGAGGAGCACCGCTGAAGGAGGCTGCTTTCCACAGACGGATGGAGTCGCCTTCTGCGAATTTCCAGTTGCTGGCCAGGTTCACAGTAACGGTGCCGTTCATCGTCAGCCTGCCGATATTGTCAAGGGCGGAGCAGCCGTTGGCGGTTTCTGTGGCGCATTTGCCGGCACAAACCTGCAACTCACCGGTTTGGTTGAACGTCACGTTCTTGTCGCCGAAGCTCAGCACACCGCTCGATACCAAGGCGGTCACGCCTGGAATCACCTTGCCGGAGATGGTGAAGAGCGAGTTCGTCAGTTTGGCGGTGCCCGACAGGATACCGTCAGCGGCAACGGTCAGGTTGCCGGTGCCCAGGCAGGCTTTGGAACCTGTCTGGAGCTGGCCTTCGGTCACCTTCACGGTGCCGGTGTTGTCCCAGACGCCAGTCACGGTCATCTTGCAGGTTCCGATTTTCTCGAAGTTGGCTTTGTTCGTGCCCTTGCCGTCGGTGATCATGCCGTCGAAGGTGAAGTTGCCAAGGTTCTCGTCGCTGTTGCCCACGCGCCAAGTGTTGCTGCCGCTCACGGCGTTTTTGTTTTGGAAGTTTGCGATAGGGTGAGCCAGGCTGCCCTTGCCGGTCAGCTTGCCGATGGTGAACGACTTCACAACATTGGTCACCGTCGCGCCTTCGCCGATGTTCAGCGTGCCTTTTGGCAGACCCGTGGTGCAGTCGAGTGGGAGCCAGATGCTGGTGTTCGTATGCTTGATGGTGCCCGTGAAAGCGCTCCAGTTGCCGGTGATACGCACACGGCTCACGGTGTTCGTTGGATTGATGGTCAGCGTGCCGCCACCGGTCAGACGGTTGTTGTAGGCAAGGTAGTAAGTGGCTGAAAGCTGGAACGTGGCGTTCTTGCCTTCTGGAATCTCAATCGGAACTCCGGTGTTCGAGGCGTCGTCAACCAAGGTGCCGCCTTCCATCACTACTGCGGCTGCTGGCTGACCGGATTTCAGCCGCACAGTTCCTGACTGAATCACCATCTTCTTCACCGAGTTGGTGTTGTAGAGCACGAGCTCGCCGCTTCCTTTCTTCGTTACCTGGGTTCCTGAGATGATCTTGTTCATCGTGAAGGTGCCGTCGGTGTGGATCTGGCCACCCTCGTCGCCTGACATCAGCATCGGAGAGTCCATCGTCACGGCTGAGGTATTCTGCAGTGTGGCGCCGTTCTCCATCACGAACTTGTTCGCTGCGGTGTTCACACCGCCTAAGCAGCCGTATTCTTTCGTGCTGTTGCTCAGTGAGTTCACCTTCACGGTACCGCCGCTCAGGCGGGTGCCGCCCTTATAGTTGCTCTCGGCATTGATGGTCAGCGTGCCGGTGCCTTGTTTCACAAATGTGGTGTTGCCGGTCAGGGAGCCAGAGCCGGTGAAGGTGTAGGCTTTCGTGTTGTCCACCAGCACGGTGTCGGCTTCAAGCTCGCCGTTCAGCGTCACAGAGAATTTAGAGGCGTCGTCGTTGAAGGTCACGTAGTCACCGTTCACGAACACGTTGTCCTTGCTCTCTGGATCGGCTGCCAGGGTGAAGTTCTCTGCACTCGCCAGGTTCCAGAGGTTGCTCGTCAGACCGTTCCAAATCACGCTTGTGGCGTCGCGGGTGTCTTCAATCACAAGGTAAATCTTGCCTTCTTCGTAGGTCAGATAGCTCTTCTGCTTGGTGCTGACGCCTTCCACGATGATGTTGTTTATAGAACCATTCAGTTCTTCAACGAAGCCAATGATATATTTGCCTGCTTCAAGCATCTTGTCTGTGGTGCCGGTGTTAATCTCAAACACTGGCTTCAGGTATTTCGGACCGAAGTTCTCCCAGATGCTGCCCGATTTGGTCTGAATCGAAAGATAGCCGGCAGTCACTTGGTCTGCAATTTTCCCACTTTCGCCGCTACGCACGTCGAACACCACTCTCGAACCGAAACCGAGGGTCAATGAGTCGGTCTTCACGTAGCCCACCTCATCTGCATGACCCGGACGCAGGATGGAGGCATAGTCCATCTTGATGTGGCGGAACTCACCACGGTCGGAGTTCAGTTCGGCGAAGCGGTTCAGCCACAAGGTGCTGCTCTTCAGTTTGCCGTCGAAATTCAGGGTGCCCGCCCAGATGTCGGTGTTGCCTGTGTATTTCTGCTCCACGGCCGGCAAGGTCAGGATGCCGTCGCCTTGCTTCACCAGACGCATGCCGCCGCCGAACGCGCCGCCACTCACTTCGCAGGTGTAGTAGTCATATTTGATTGGGGTCACTTTCACCAGCGAGTTGCCGGCTGCGGTGCCCTGAACCCAAGATGGCACGTTGAAGAACATCACGTTTGGTGCGGCACCCTCGGCCACAGTCACTTTCGTGTCGTTCGTCTCGCAAACAATCAGCTGACCGGAGCTGTTGGCACCGATCGTGCCGCCGTTCTTGATTTCTGTACGTCCTGTCATGGTGTATGGAGGTGGGGCCTGGGTGATACCCTCAAGCTGGCCAAGGAAGTAGCTCTTGTGAGGTGGCTGGTTATAACCCATGCTCTGCCATACCATCGCGTTGCGGTACTGATGGTCGTGCCACAGGGTAGGGATGCGGTAGGTGGTTGGGATGCCGGTGGTATATACCAGGATGGCTTTGTTGTCGTTGCGGCGCATGATCAGCTCCTCGCGCCAGTCACCGAAGATGTCGGCAATTCCGCCTGGGTTGTTCTTCGTCCAGTTGTTACATTGGGAGTCTGGGAAATTCCAGCGGCCGCCGCCGGCTTCGTTCGGCTTGTAGATGGCGCCGTAGCCTTCAGTTCCCGGACTGTCGAAATATTCGTCCAGCAGGTCGCCGTCCCAGTAGATGCGCTGGTTCAGGTCACCCCAGTTGATGAAGTTGTCGCCGCCTAAGGCGTCAACATATTTGTCGGCCACGGAACTGATCCAGCCTGAAGAGACGCTGCGACCCACGCTGCCTGGATAGGTGTTGGTGAAGTTGCCCATCAAGGCGCGGCCGTCATCGCCGCCGGCATTGTGCTTCACGTAAATCTGGGAGGTCACGGCGTTGCGGTAGTTATTGCCGTAGTTTGCACGGCCTTCCTCAAGGCAGGCGAACTGCTCCTCATATTTGCGGTAAGGGTCGAAGTCTGAGCAGTGCTGGGCGTCACCGTGTCCGTAGTTGGTGGTGCTCAAGCCCAGGCCGTTGTCGTCGATCACCATCGAGCCGAAGATAATCTCGTCGCGGCCGTCCCAGTCCACGTCACCCACGGCGAAGTTGTGGTAGCCGTTGCCGAACCAAGGGCTGGAGCCGTTGTTCGTCTCCCAATACCACTGGCGGGTCAGCTGGTGGGTCTGTGGATCCACTTTGTATGCGGCGAACTTATGTTTCGTATAGCAGCCACGGCCAAGGAAGATGCTCGGATGACGGCCGTCGAGGAACGGAGCACCGAAATAATGCTTGGTGGAGCGGTGCCCAACGATACCCTCACCCCAGTCAGAATCATTGCCTCGGGTCAGTGGATAGGTCATCCATGGTTTCTGCTCGTTGCCGCTGATGTTGTAAGGCTTGCCGGTGGCACCTTCCAGATACAGCAGGTATTCATTGCCGCTTGACGTGTATTCAATGCCGCTCCAGCGGGTGTCAACACTTGAGGAACCAATCAGCAGCTGGCTGCCGTCAGGATAGTGGATATAGGCATTGTCCTGAATACGGAGCAGAACCTCTGCTTTCCCGTCTTCGTCCCAGTCATAGCACACGCAGTCCCACTGCTCGTCGGCACCAGCCAGCATGTTCGGACCTAAGTCAATCCACCACAGACGGTTGCCTTTATGGTCGTAACAGTCCAGCTGGTGGAACATCTTCTTCTGGCTTGGGTTGGCCGCTTCGCTGCACTTGCGCTTCACGATGAACTCCACGATGCCGTCACCGTCCAAGTCGCCGATCGACACGTCGTTCAGTGTGTAATAGGCGCTCGCGTCGTTGCCGTCACGGTCGGTTGGAGCAGCAACAGGGATGGTCAGCATGCCCTGGCCGGCACTGCCTGCCCAAGGAGTAACCTCGGCGCATTTGGCCTGCTCGATGCCGTTCACCACTGGAGCCACCTGATATTTTGTGTTTGCGTTGCCGCCAGAGTGGGTGTAGCTCGACACTTTTAGGTTAGAGGCAATCTTCGTGCCGTTGGCATACAGGTTGTAAGTCACGCCGTAGTATTCTTCACCGAACACACGCCAACTCACGAAATAGCCGCCCGAACTGCCTGGTACTGCCACCAAGCCGCGGTCTAACTTGTCGGTGTGACGCTGCGCACTCATCGTCAGCGCCATCACGAACATCATCAGTAATGCTGATAATTTTTTCATTGTCATAGTTAGTTTTAGTTATTAGTTTTTATGTTTTACTTTATCACAAACTCTCAACTCTCAAT
>R25__coassemble_1059_pt1 | contig 14554 bp, 8 predicted proteins | sample R25__metabat2_high_PE_055 | metagenome-assembled genome bin R25
AGATTGACAGCAGGAACTATCTCCTCCCTTACTCGCTCGACGGCCGCCAGCTGACTAAAATCGGCATCTCTTTCTCCACCGAGGAGCGGAATGTGACGGAATGGATAATTGGATAACGGGGCTTTCCTTGAATTGTGTTTACAAATTCCTAATCATTTGGAATGGTTTCAGTAATCTTCTCAACTTTCAGGAGGGAATAGAATCCAGTTGTATTTCTTGACCCAGCGCCAGACAGTCACACGCGACAGGTTGGTCATGTTCCTAATCTGCAGGTTTGACAGGCCAATCTTCATGAGGTAGCAAACCTTCAACTGCTGGTCATTCAGTTTTCCGAATTGGGCAGAAAGCTGGTTGCGGAATTCCGGGTGGAGCTCATCGACAGCCCGGTAGAGCTTTCTCCAGCTGGCTGCTGTCATGTTCTTCATCCCTTTGGATGTCTGACGGATGGATTGGATGACGTCCTCCGCCTTATCCTCCAGCTTCGATTCGTGGAGCAGGCCGATCAGCAGGCGGTTCTGGGCAGTCCTGTCGGACAGCTGCCTTTCCTTATCCCGCAATTCCTTTTCCAAGTCTTCGGCCTCGCGGGTAGTCCGGGAAAGTCTCTCCTGGAGGGCATCCAGTTTTCCCTGAACATGGTCCAGATGCTGCCTTGATGTTTCGAGTTCTCCCTCCCTTTTCCTGATTTCATCCTGAAGTTCTTCCTGTCTCAATCTTCTCGCATCTATTTCCTTTATCAAGGCGAGCTTTTCCCTCAGACCTCGGTTTTTTCGGACTATCAGCACCAAACCCAGCAGGACGGCCGCCATGACTGAAGTGATGGAGATGATGGTGATCGTGTAACGGAGCCTGTCCCTCTCTTCGTTGAGACGGAATTCCTTCTCTCTGTCAAGATGGTACTTGTATTGGTTGTTCACGGTGGCGGCCAGCTCCTGCCGCTTGCCGAGATCAAGTGAGTCACCTGTCTCCCTGTACTTGTTGGCGTAATATAGGGCTTCCTTGTCTTTGCCCGCCCAATAACAGATGTTGAATAGACATTTGTAGGCGTCAACCACACTGAACAGATCCGGGCTGCCTTCAACTATGCGTTTGTAGCAGATGATTGCGGAATCCGGCTGGTTCGTGAATTCATAGTACGTTCCCAGACACAGGTCTTTTGATGCGTAACGGCTGTTTTCCGGCAGTTTCAGTGACAAATCATAACATTTGCGGGCTTTGTCATAGTCTTTGAGCTGTGAGTAATTGTAAATCAGACAGTAAAGGGTTTCGGCATCCGTTATAGAATCATCTCTCAACAGGAGAACGTATGCCTTGTCAAGCCATTTTTTCGCCTCTCCGGGATTGTGAAGATACTGGTACGACACCCCGACGTGCATCATCGCGTTGATGGATGGCTGGTTGAGCATTTCTGATAGCTCATACTCTTTCAGGGCATATTGGTTGGCTTTGGAATAATCCTGAACAGACCACAGCAGGAAGGACAACTGCGAGTATGTGTTTCTCAGCATCAGGGAGTCTGTGTCTTCGTGCTCAAGGGCGACATCCGCTGACTTGTAGAAATAATCAAGGGCACGCGGGGTGTCTTGCAAGTCCCTGTACACACTCCCGGCATAATAGTAAGCTTCCTGGCACTCGGCTGCGCTGCCTTCCGCCTCGAAATAGCTGACCACCCGCCGCGCCGTGATGTCGGATGAGGGTCTGTCATCCGCCTTGTCATGCAGTCTCAGGCTGAGCAGGTCATATTTCATCTGGACATAATCCGACTCATCCCTGACGGGGACGTCAAGGGAGTCAAGCATCAGCAGGGCTGATTCAGGATCCGTGTCACCTGTCTTTTTTATCAGTTCCAGCTTATCAACTATATCTGTCGTGCGTCCGCACCCTGCCACCAGGACCAATAGCCATAGAAAAGATAGAAAAAGTCGTATGTGTTTTGACATCATCAGAATTTTTTCCAAAGTTAGCTCAAATTTTGATGATGCGCAAAGAAATAGTGTTTCTATGTGTTTCTGTGAGATTGTTTTTCTTTATAATTCTTAATTCTTCTTTCGTTTGCTTAATATCACCTGAATCATGCTAATTATCAATGATTTATTTTGGACTGCAGCGGATGTGGCGGAGCAAATTCTGATTTCAGAAACACATTGAAACATTAAAAATTTGACAATTTGAATGTCTTTTCTTTATTTTGCATCAAATACACAAATAAATAATGCCTTATGAAAACTCTTTTCGTTTTATTTTTATCAATGGGATTTTTGTTTTGCGCCATAGATGCCGCTCATGCGCAAGACCCGACTGTCATCACCCCAAATCCCATTCCACAGCATGGCCCAGGAACAAATACTGGAGGGTCAAAAGCCCCCGTACACCTCGACTGTCCTCTTACACTGTATTACAGTGAAGCATCATGCATGTTGGAGTTTGTGAATAACATCATGCAGCCTATCACTTTCTCTTATACTATTTGTGATGAAAATGAGGTTCCCCTATTAAATGGCAGTCTCAACATCAATGCCAATGATAATTTTATCTTGTCCTTATCCACACTCACGAATCAACCTTACATAATTCGGATAGATATCACTGGCGTTTATTTTGAAGGGCATTTTGACTGACATACTACCTGACCGATATTAAAAATCTTAATTATTCATTATTAATAATTATTAGTTATGAAACAAGCTTTTTTTATTATACTATGTGGATTAATCTTGTATTCTTGTTCTAAGGATGAGACAGTAACAAATTATCTGGAGTCAAATAAAGGAAACACTTCTAACTACCGGACTCTGGCGGAAGCACTTCAAATTGCGCAGGATGCGGCAAGTATGGTTAATGATTCTGTTGAAACGCGTGCTGCTTCAAGAACCCGCATCGTTGACACGAAGAATGTCCGTGTGATAACCTCTCCAGGCACAAGATCCTTCTCTGCAAACAATGATACGCTTCTCTATGTTTTAAACTATGAAGATGAAAAGGGATTTGCCGTTGTTTCCGCCAATAAGGCGACAGAAGGGTTGCTGGCTGTGACAGAAGATGGATCTTATGAAGAAAGCTCAGACGCATATCACGATACAGGCATCAGCGACTTCATGGAATTGGCGAAATCATACGCAACTAGAGGTCCAGAAGACTCTTTGATTGTTGACTATATCACTATTGACACAATTTACGAGCAAGTTTTCCCTCTTGTGAGAGTGAAATGGGGAAAGACTAATCCTGAGGGTATATATTGTCCTAATGGTATATGTGGCTGTGCTGCAACAGCAATAGCCCAAATCATGAGTTATTACAATTATCCGTCCTCCATCAATCTAACTTATCCTAACGCAGATGTCAGCAATGTGAGTCTCGATTGGACCGAAATGAAAAAGCACAAATTATACTACTTAAATAATAATGGAGTTGAGCCTCTTCTTTATTGCACAGCCTCAGACAGCGCCCACCACAACATTGGACGTTTATGCAGGCAATTGGGACATCTATTCAATAGTAGTTACGATAATAATTCTACCGGCACAAATCCAGCAAACATACTATCACCAATGATCTCACTTGGTTTTACATGCGATTATTGGAGATTTTACACTGCCGGTACAGCAAGATCCAGCATACAGAACAACCACCCTTTATATTTCATAGGTTATCAAAATAATCCCTTAATAGGTCATGCATGGATTGTGGATGGCTATCGGAATATGATTATCACTAAAACGGATGCTCACGGAGAAACGCGACAGACTCAAACTATATATAATCACGTGAATTGGGGGTGGAATGGTCGAAACAATGGGTATTTCCTTGATAATGTTTTTGATATTTCCTCATACCATAGTTTAGACGCATCTCCTTATCAGCCTGACAGTGGTCATGATTTCAGCTATGGAGTAGAATACATCATACCATATATTTAAGGGGTATTATTCGTATGTGTGGAAACATGACACAGAAAAAATGGTAAATTATACTCCAATCCACATTTTTTGATTATATTTGCTTTTCTTCATAACCAAATCTTCTGTTATTATTAATCTATTTTAAAACATAACCATTATGAAACGGATTTTATTCATACAAGCATTGTCTTTGATAAGTGCCTTGTCGTTCTTCTCGTGTTCTGACGATGACAGCAATGAGAGTTCTCAGGCAGGGAATGAAAGCCAGGAATTATCTTATTACTATCTCAAAAACAAGTACAAGCTGAACGTGGTGAAGGACGAAGTTCCCGCCTTCAATCCTGACTTGTACAAGGCGGATAACATCACGGAAGAGGGGAAGGAGGTTGTGGACGCCATCAACGGTTTCTCCTTCAAGCTGTTCAAGAAGGGGTTCGCCACAAGGGGCAACAAGGAAAACACCCTCCTGTCGCCTTACAGCGTGCAGCAGGTGCTTTCGCCGCTCTCCAACGGAGCATCCGGGCAGACCTTCCAGGAGCTGATGGACGCTATGGAATACAAAGGCTCATTGGAAGACTACAACGCAGGCAACAGGACATTAACAAACCTGCTGGAGAAGAGCCTGAAGGACTGTCGCTTCGAGGTGGGGAACGCCCTGTGGGTGGATCTGGGCATGCAGGTTTACCAGAGCTATGTCTCCACTATCCGGAATTTCTACGACTCAGAGGTGTTCGCCCTTGACTTTGGAGCGGACGATGCGGGAAAACACATCAATTCCTGGTGTGCCGACAAGACGCACGACCTCATCACCAAACTAGTGGATGACGCTCCACTCCCTTGGACCATGATGCTGGCCAACGCCGTATATTTCAAAGCGGGATGGAGGGCTCCTTTCGACGAGGCACTCACCCGGAAGGACAAGTTCACAAATACAGACGGCACGAAGACTGATGTCGATATGATGAGCCGGAATGAGGCTCAAGGCCTAAGCTATGCCGCCCTGGAGGACATGGAGGTGCTGAAGATTCCTTTCACGGACAGCTTCAGCATGATGGTCTTTCTGCCACACGAAGGAGTATCGCTGGCTGGCTGCGTGAACGGCATGGACAAGGAGGCTTGGAGCCACATCACAGCATCCTTGAAAGAGACCATGGTCAAGGCATATCTGCCTAAATTCAGCATCACGCAAGACACAGGCCTCAACGACATCCTACAGTCGATGGGCATCAAGAAAGTGTTTGAAATCGGAGCCGACCTCTCGCGCATAGGTCCTTCATGCGGACCGTTGAGCAGTCTGAAGCAGAGCGCTGTCATCAATGTGGATGAGAAGGGAACTGAGGCTGCAGCCGTTACAATCGGAACTGTTAGTGCGAACATCGACCCTGTGGAAGAAAAGGAATTCGTGGAATTCAAGGTGAACAGGCCTTTCATGTTCGCCATCGTTGACCATTCCACCGGAGCATTCCTCTTCCTCGGTGCCGTGAACGAGCTCTGAAACCCTGAAGGAGTGAGGGAGCTTATGAGCCAAAATGGAAGGAAAACGCCTCTTTCTTTTCTTTGAAGCCCGATAAAGATTCTTAACTATATACAGAGCCCCAATCAGTCATCTGGCAGGGCATTGGCATTGTAAACACAAAGCCAGCCTCTGCCTGATGACCGATTGGGGCTGAATATATATACCCTCCTTTTTTGGTGTGTATCCACAAAAAAAATATGTAATTATAGTGATTGATACGAATTTAATCGTAATTTTGCAAACGAGCAAAAACCTTAAGATTCTATGATCAACGAAGCATTATTACATCCGAAGAGTATTGTAGTCATCGGCGGTTCGAACAATATCCACAAGCCAGGGGGCGCCGTAGTGAGGAATCTTTTGAACGGAGGGTATGACGGAACACTCCGTGTGGTGAATCCTAAAGAGGATGAGGTTCAGGGCATCAAGGTGTTTCACGATGCCAAGGAGCTTCCTCCCACAGACTTGGCGATACTGGTGGTCTCAGCCGGTTATTGCCCGCAATACGTGGAATATCTCGCCTCACAGAAGCAGGTGCGTGCCTTCATCATCTTGTCAGCCGGATTCGGAGAGACTACTCCCGAGGGCGACGCGCTTGAAAAGTCGATACTTGAGAGTTGCGAGCGTTACGGCTGCGCTTTGATTGGTCCCAACTGCATAGGCCTGCTGACCCGCTATCATCATTCCGTGTTCACCAAACCCATTCCAAATTTGAGTCCCAAAGGAGTTGACTTCATAAGCGGTTCTGGTGCGACAGCAGTGTTCATCTTGGAGAGTGCCGTCACCAAAGGTCTTTCGTTCAACTCCGTCTGGTCAATCGGCAACGGCAAGCAGATAGGCATAGAGACCGTGCTGGAATATATGGACGAGCATTTCGATCCAGAGCTGGACTCCCACGTGAAACTGCTCTACATAGAGAACATAGCCGACCCCGACAAACTGCTGCTCCATGCCACCTCACTTATCCGCAAGGGTTGCCGTATAGCCGCCATCAAAGCCGGCTCGAGCGAGCGTGGCAGCGAGGCAGCCACAAGCCATACCGGGGCAATCGCATCGAGTGACGCTGCCGTGGAGGCGCTGTTCAGGAAAGCAGGCATCGTGAGGTGTTTCTCCCGCGAGGAACTGACAACCGCTGGATGCATCTTCACCCTTCCCCATTTCAGTGGCAAGAATTTCGCCATCGTCACCCACGCAGGCGGCCCAGGCGTGATGCTGACAGATGCGTTGACCAAAGGAGGCATGGACGTGCCCCGCTTGACGGGACCGCTTGCAGAAGAACTGAAAAGCCAGTTGCTCCCTGGCTCCACGGTGTCGAACCCGATAGACATCCTCGCCACCGGCACTCCCACCCAATTGGGCATAGCCATTGACTATTGCGACAAGAAATTCGATGAGATAGATGCGATAATGGTCATTTTCGGCACCCCTGGCCTTGTGCAGCTCTATGAAGCCTACGATGTGCTGCACAAAAAGATTGAGGAATGTCAGAAGCCCATTTTCCCGATACTGCCATGCATGAACACAGCCGGTCCGGAGGTTCAGGAATTTCTGCGCAAGGGACATGTGAATTTCAGCGATGAGGTGACATTGGCCACCGCCCTCACCCAAATCATGCGGACCCCGAAGCCAGCAGAGCAGCATATTGAGATACAAGGTGTTGACGTGCCCCGCATCCGCAGAATCATCGACAACATTGAAAACGACGGCTATCTCCCGCCTGAACTGGTTCATGCCCTCTTGGCAAGCGCCGGCATCCCTACGGTTCCGGAATTCGTGGGTTCAGACAAAGACTCCGTCATGGCATTTGCCGATGAATGCGGATTTCCTGTGGTGCTGAAGGTGGTCGGTCCGGTCCACAAGAGCGACGTTGGCGGAGTGGCATTGAACATCCGCTCCCACGGAGTGCTGTCGGCAGAATACGACCGCATGATGCAGATAGACGGAGCCACCGGCGTTATGGTTCAGAAGATGCTTCGCGGCACCGAGGTCTTTATCGGTGCCAAATATGAGCCTCGGTTCGGTCATGTGGTCTTATGCGGACTGGGCGGAATTTTCGTTGAAATCCTGAAAGATGTGTCGAGTGGATTGGCACCGCTCTCCTATGCAGAGGCTGAGAGCATGATCAAGTCGCTGCGCGGTTATAAGATTTTGAAGGGGAGCCGAGGCAAGCAGGGCATCAACCTCCGCAAATATGCCGAAATTATCGTCCGCCTGAGCACCTTGCTCCGTTTTGCCACAGAAATCAAGGAAATGGACATCAATCCGCTGCTTGGCGACGAAAATGCGGTGATTGCCGTGGATGCGAGGATATATATCAAGAAATAAACACCTAATGTCCGAATCAAGTTAAAGAAAATCCGCAACATCAGTTCCTGACGTTGCGGATTTACCTATAGGCTCATCTGCCTTAAAGCTTGGAATCACCTGATTTCCTTCCTTGTGGTTACACTACCGTCGGCATGTCGCTCAAGCACGATCACCGGCATCTTCGTTGAGGATGGAACCACTCTCACACCGCCCAGGCTGAAATATTCAGTGCTCACCACCGGTGACGCACTGCCGGTGCTGACCGTTTCAATGGCAGTTTCCAAGTCTTCCATATCCTCAGCAATCTGAGTCTGAGGAATCACGTAGTTGTAGATACGCATGTCGTCGAGCCTGCCTTTGAACAGTGGGTCGCGACTGAACTGGCTGCGTCCGACGAAGCAGAGCGAAGGCTTGATGTCTCTCGGCTTGATGGTGAATTGGTCGGAGGATGCCACCAACTCTGCGTTCACATAGAGCTGAACCTTTCCTTCACCGATGGTGATGGTGAGATATTTCCATCCCGACCCCAATTTCGGAGCGGAGAGAATCTGCTCATCCCCTCCGTTCTTCATTACGAAGCGTGACTCAGAGCCGTTGTTCGGAGTGTAGAACATATATTGGTAGGTGCCGTTTCCGAAATCAAACACACGCATCCAGTTGGTGCCCGTAGCACCATTGTTGACCCATGCGGAGATACTCATCTCATCCATGTTGGCCACGGCAGGAGGGAGCATCATGTAGTCGTCGGTTCCATCGAACACCAAAGAGTGGGTGCCCGACTTCTTCAAAGCTGTGGAGAAGGTCATGCCACCAGCACTGACACCGTCGAAATGGTTCGGGGTCTCATCAAACTGGTTGGTGTCGAACTCATATTCCGCAATCAGCGCCTTCTCTGCCGTCGGTGCACATGCCACAGGCTCACAACTCTCCGAGCGGTTTCCGCTGTGGTCCACAGCACGGATTTTATAGCTGTAGGCATGTCCCTGCACACAACTGTTGTCGATGAACGTGGTGCCGGAAATCCGGCGTCCGATGGTCTCCCAAGAGGTCACACCATCTTTCTCTTCTCCACGAAGCACGATATAGCTGCTGATGTCGGCATCGGCATTGGCAGTCCATGTCAACCGCACGGAAGCGGGATATGCCTTGGCGGCCAGCCCCGCCGGAACTGCAGGAGCCAGCTGCTCACAAGAAGCATCGGTGGGTTGCAGGCGCCATTTCTGGATATCATCACCAGTGAACGTGTTCTGACGTACTCCTGTGGTGCTCACCGCCTCAAGATACAGACCTGAGAGATGGGAGCGTATGTAATAATATCCATCACCCGCATATTCGAAACAATACTGCTCATTGATATCTCCACCGGCATTGTAGGCAATGAAAGTGCCGCCCACCACCAGGCTGTTGTTCAGCACATTCAGATACATATTGGTGTTCTGCAGGTTTTTCACGTAATAATAACTGAAATCACCTCCTTTGGTACATGGGGTCGGTGTGATGGTCCAACCGAGATATTTTCTCGACTTCACGAAAGTCTGTTGATTCACAGCGGCTCCAGAACTTGGCGCATTGGAGAACCCAATGACACGTCGGGTCTTCTTGTTCATTATCACATACTCACCTCCGATGGTGTCGGAAGGGACATCATCTCCGGCATGGATATGAATCACCCGGTCAGCATTCTTCTGGTTGTCTGACCCATACACACCATCACCAGGGAGATACTGCTGATACAGACGAACCGGTCCATATCCTTCGTAGAAGACATCACGGTCGGTCGATACAAAGTCCATGCGGTTCTTGTTGGCCTGGCGCTCGCTCACTCCCGCAAATGCCTCCACCTGTCCTGAAGGAAGGCGATAGACAGCACCGGCAGCCCATGCCGAGCGGTTTTCACCATATCCCAGCTCAACACCGCCGTTCGTGGCCTTACAGATGTCGCCACGCGCCACACCATCGAAACCCCACCAGATTCCGTTCTGCATGCCATAGTGCGCACCGACGAAAGCCTCCATGGAGTTGTGAAGCTCATCGCCAGTGGCCACTTTCCCTTCGGAGCGTACGGTCTGGAAAAAGTTGGCATAGTTGTCGAACGAGCCTGCCAACTGATGGGTGTTGCCCTCATCGATATAAGGCTTCATATAGTTGTACCACGAATAAGCCTCATCACAGTTCAGCGTGTTGCCGCCGCAAATCCGGATGCCGTCGAAGAAAGTGTCTTCCTTGATGAGCCGTGCGATTTCCTTGAAGTGTGCCTTAGTGCCCTCTCCCCAAGGAGTGTAGTCCGGCTCGTTGAACGGAAGGATGCTCACGATGTTCATCCCCATGGCCTGCGCAAATTTCACACTCGCCTTGATCACCTTGTACCATTCTTGCGGCTTGCCATAATAGTTGGTGGAATTGAGCGCCTCATGGTCACAGTTGAGCACCACATCCTTCACGCCGGAGAGCTTGATGTGGTTGATCCTTGAGCGCAACGCCTGAGTCTGTGCGGAAGAAAGGTTGCCACTTTCATCCACCAAGTCGCTCGGCTGGAAGGAGATTCGTCCTGTGGAAAGGTTCTCTTTCCCTATGTGGTTGGTGCCACGGCGGACGTTGTAGTCCCAGTCCCAAGCCGTGTCCATTCCCCAGCTCACCTTGTATTCCGTTCCAGTGCCGTCATACTGGTAATTCACCTGTGCGTCGGATTTCGGGAAGGCCTTCAGCCACATGTTGGAATGGGGAGTGCGCTCCTGTGCGGTTGCCTTGATGCAAAACAAGCAACACAAAATAAAGAGAGTTCTTTTCATATAATCAGATAGTTAGTTTAGGTGTGTTCTAAAAATTCTGTTATGGGGATATTTGCAAGTCCGTAAGAATACTTTTCGGCCGCTTTTTGTTTTTATTCGGTGCAAAGTGTCAAGTCTCATCAGTCATGTAGCTCGCTACACTCCTTCTTCAACTTACACTTTTCACTCGACTTAAATTAAAAAATCGCCACGACATAATTTATAGAACCCACCTTTATAGTTAGGGCGATTGAAAAAAGACTGGTGGGAATAGGAATGACCCTGACTGCAAAAGTACACAAAAAAAATCAAATCATAGGTTGAGAACCCATTTATTTTCATTTTATCACCTTTTTTTATACACACTACTTGGCTGATACGGCTTTTTTGACTACTTTTGTATGCGACTAAACTAAACTTGTTGGAAAGATATGATTTGCTCCAACCCTATTGAAAACGATTGACTGATAACCATATTATATACTTATAATCTTACATGAAACGACTTATTTTCTTTTTTGCCATGGCTGTGTGCGCCATCGGCAGCCTGTATGCGCAAGAGCAGTTCAAAAGCAACATCGTGGCAGATGAGGGTGCATGGTGCTGGTTTGCCGACCCACGCGCACTCCACTACGAAAACGAAAGCAAAACCATCAACGCCACCTACATCGGTTATATTGATGTGCACGGCAATGTGAAGGCCACACAGTACGACTGGCTGACAGGAAGGAAGACCGATGTGCTCATCCGTTCCTATTTCCAGCCCGATGACCACAACAACCCAACCTTTGTGGTGCTGCCCGACGAGCGTGTCATGATATTCTACACCCGCCACACCGACGAGCCGAAAATCTGGTACAGGATCTCAACCAAGCCGGGTGACATCACCAGCCTCGGCGAAGAGAAATACCTCGCCACCGCCAACAACACCACCTATCCTTCGCCTTTCATTCTCAGTGATGACCCACAGCATATCTATCTTTGCTGGCGAGGCATCAACTGGCATCCCACCATTGCAAGGCTCACCATGCCTGACGCAAGCGACAACTGCAAATTCGATTTTGGTCCGAAGCAAATCGTGCAGTCCACCGGTGCAAGGCCATACGCCAAATATCAGAGCAACGGAAAAGACAAGATTTACGTGAGCTACACCACCGGGCATCCCGACAACGAAATGCCCGACTGGCTTTATTTCAACGTGATCGACATCAACAAGGGCAACGGCCCCATCCTGCGCGACATCAACGGCAAGCAGCTGAGCATCATCAACAATGGGGTGTTCAACGTGAGCAAGACCGACTCCTATGCAAACAGCTATCCAGCCACCATCGTCGATAAGAGCGCAAACATCCGAAACTGGGTGTGGCAAATCACCCTCGACAAGGATGAGCACCCAGTCATCGCCTATCCGCATATCGACGACGCCAAGACCTCCCACGTGTATTGGTACTCCAGATGGACCGGCTCTGCATGGCGGAACACATGGGTGCAGTATGGAGGCCATGCGTTCCATCACAACTGGAACAGCACCGAACGCTGCTACAGCGGAGGTATGGCCATCGACCCCGACAACATCAACGACCTCTATCTGAGCATCCCAACCAAGGACGGAGCATTCGACCGCAACGGCGTATATGAAATCTGGAAATACACCATTGATGACAACGGAAAAGTGGCCGGTTCTGAACAAATCACCAAAAATTCTCCAAAGAACAATGCTCGTCCGTTCATTATCCCTGGTTCCGGATCAAGCAAAATGCGGCTCACATGGATGCAAGGCGACTATTACTACTGGATTGTGACCAAAAACTACCCTAAAGGCTACCCAACCGCCATTCACGCCGACCATGAATGGGCCGAGCCACTGACAGAGGGCAAGGAAATTGCTGACGGAAAGACTCTTTCCTCACCAGGAACGCTCACTTTGGGAATCGGCATGAACCAGTCGAAATACGAAGGCACGATCCTCACGCTTGGTGAAGGAGCGAACCAACTGACCTACACCCTCGACCCATCCGACCACTACCCAGTGGTCAGCATCAACGGGAAAAGCTGGAAAAGCCAGAACAGGCTCTATACCAGCGACGACTGGGCTGTGGCAAGCACAGGCACAAGCGGCGACAACCACCCAACGAAACTCACCACCTGGGTGCTGACATTCACCTACGACGGAGAAACACTCACCACCTACCGCAACGGACTGGTGGACCAGGTTATCAGTATCAATGGATTCCAAGGCGGAACCCTCACTGGGGACAAATCCGAGAACGGACATGCCATCGCATTCACTAACGCACAGGATGTGTGCCACTCCCCTATGGCCGTGCAGCAACTGACCCAGCAGGCACGGGAAGAGATGAACAAGCAGCTCGAGGAAACGGCTCTGCAGTCCATATCCCTGCCTGAGCAGACCCGCACCGACATCGTACTTCCCTCCACCGTCCTCGGCCTTCAGGTCAACTGGACTTCCTCCGACGAGAGCGTCATCGCCGCTGGCGGCACGCTCTCACCCCTGACAGAGGACAAGGAAGTGACCCTCACCGCCACCATCGGCTCAAAAAGCAGGGACTTCACCGTGAAAGGACTCCTGCGCGACATACCGAAAAACCTCCGTTATGAACAAGACGCGGCACTCGACCTAAGCAAGAACACCGCCACGGGCTTCTCCACCAACCAATATGGAAAGGCTCCCCAAGGCCTGCTGAAAGGTCTCAGATCCTACACTTTCCTAGTCAGCGTGAAGGCCAACAGCCTGAGCGGACAGCCCCGCATCTACGACTTCGGAAGCGGGTCGGGGAACAGTGTGTTCCTCAGAGCCAACAAGCTCTCGGCCGGAGTGAAGCACAACGGAGGCACAACCGTCATGGCAGATGCCGCCACAAGCCTCAAGACCGGTCAGGAATACAAGATTGCCGTCAGCTTCAATGCCGCCACCCACACCACAAAAATCTATGTGGATGGCAAAGAAGACGTGAGCAGCACGGCAATCACATCAGAGCCCTACATGCTGGAGGAAACCGCATCCGACAGCCGCAACTACATAGGACGCACACAATGGTGGGACGGAGCATACGCTGCCGACAACCAAGACTTCATTGGAACCATCAGCGGGCTGAGACTCTATGACATCTGCCTCACCCAAGAGGAGATATGCGAGATTCAAGGCATCGACTACCAGCAGAAGGAATTGCCCAGTCAGCTCATCAACGGCGACTTCGAGCAGAGCTACAGCGTGCAGGCAGGCTCTGGAGTGAGCAGCGACCGCGCCATCTACGTGCCGGAGGGATGGACCGTGGAGCGTGCCAATCCCAACAACAACGACATCACAGCGCTGAAAAGCGGCGACCTCTATTTCGACCGCTTTTTTGGCTCACTGGCCAAACCGGCTGAAAACGGCAACCAAACCTATTGGGTGAGACAGAACTGGGGAACCCCCACCCTCTCACTCTCCCAGCAGCTCAGGCTCCCCCAAGGCAGGTATATCCTGAAGGCCAGCCTCTGGAAAAGCGGCCTCGGAGGTGATGCCAACGTGAGTGTGGAGACGGAGAACGGGAGCACCGTGAGCAGCCCCTCGCTCGACAACAAAAGTGAATGGCAGCAAGTGGAACTGCCTTTTGAAAGCGATGGGAAAGCAGCCACCACCATCCGTCTGCAAGCCATCCACACATCCGACGGCTCTGAGAAAATCATTGGATTCGACAATGTGACCATCACCTCCAACACACCCGACGGCATAACCGCCTCCACAATTTCCACGACTCACACCAGGTACTACGACTTGCAGGGAAGAGCCGTGCATCACCCCTCTCACGGCATCTACATCAAGAAACAGGGAAACAAACAAGAGAAAATCTGGATGACAGACAGAGCCGAATGACAGGACTGCCCTTTTGCAACCGCATTGTCCCTCATCAATTATAAAGTTGCTCATTAACAGGCAGAAAAAAGAGTTGGAAATGTTAAATCGTTGCACAAAAAAGCTCACATGTGCAAAAACGATGCATTTTGTAGATTTTTTTTTGCACATATTGAGATAAATTTGTTACCTTTGCACTCTGAAATGCAAC
>R25__coassemble_1078_pt1 | contig 14393 bp, 9 predicted proteins | sample R25__metabat2_high_PE_055 | metagenome-assembled genome bin R25
CTATTTAATTTAATTTCTTTTCATTATTTTTGCAAGAAATTGTGTGGCATGTGATGTTCATAGCCTTCACTTTTCGATTCCGTTGCGAAATTACAAAATAAAAATTAAATAAATATCATGAACAAGAAAATTATCATTCCGGTACTGGCTGTATTCACAGTGCTGATGTTCGGTGTATGTTTCTGGAGTATCTATAGCGACATACACTTTGAGAACCAGGTGACAGAGAGAGAAGATGCCGTAAAGGCACGTCTGAAACAAATCCGCGACGCAGAGGACAACTACCGCAGGGTATATCGTCACTACTGTGGGGACATAGACTCTCTGATTGACTTTGTGAAGAACGAGAAATCCATCAAGGACACTCAGCCAGACCGCGAATTGACCGATGACGAATACGACCAGTTGGGTAAGGAAATCGCTTCTGAAGGCAACTACACAGAGGATGAGATCAAGCGTATGATTCCAGAGCGTGCCGTGAAGAAGGGCATCCTTCATATCGACACCGTTTGGGAAGCAGTGGCAGAAATGATTGGCATCTCCAATGCAGACTCCCTGAAGCTCGTTCCAGTAGGCAAAGAGGGTGCTACAATTTCTCTGCGCAAGAACGACGTATTCGACCTGAAGACAGGTGAGGTTACCACTCTTGTAGAGTTCCGTGCGAGTCTTGAAGACTACCTCGATGGCCTGGAGAAGAAGCGTGTTGACAACTACAAGAGCGACTTGGTTGCTCTCGGTCGTCAGCAGCAGGGTTTGTGGGCCAACGTAGATTCAGTTGACCACGACAAAGACGAATGGATTGGTCTCCGCATGGGTGACTTGTTTGACGCCAGCAACAAGATGGCAGGAAACTGGAACAACTAATTCCCTCTATCAATTGGACAAGACCACATCCCCTCAGAATAAAAGTTTGTCCATCCGCATCAGTTCGGATGGACTTTCTTTTTGTGTATATTCTCCCTCGGAGACCCCTCAGTATGTTTACCGAACAGTGAAGCCCCGCCCGGTGATTTCGCTGGCTGCGAATTTGAAAGAGGCATTGCTGAACGAGCCTCTTTTGAAATCAACTTATCAGCGCGTGAATGTACTGGTGACCACTCCAAGCTTCACGACCATCCCTGCAGTTGAGTTCGACCGAGAGCAGAGCAGCGACTTATTCCATTTTCTCTTTCCAAGCGAAGAGAATAGTCATGTGTCGTACAACGTACTGCGCCGCAGCGGTATCGCAATCGTTTTTGGTTTGGACCGCAACATCAGGAAGTTGTTGCTTGACGACTATCCCCGTGCCCGTTTTTACGCCAGCACCTCAACATTGGTGGAATTTTTCAGCGACAAGAGTGTGGGAGCCGGTCACAAGCAGATGTATGTTTACCTTCATGACAAAGAAATGACTGTATATTGCTTCCATGAAGGACGCATGCTGTTTGTGAACACCTATCAGGTGAACAGTGTGAACGACTGTCAGTATTACATCATGAACGTATGGGAGCAGTTTGGTTACGACCAGCTTGACGACAGCATTGAGATTGTGTCGGACAACGACCAAAGCCAGCTTTTGGCAGACAAAATACAGAATTTCATCAAGAAAGTTCACCTGATAGACCGCAGCGAAGACTTCCGTGAGACCATCACCCACGGGAGCAAGGTGATTCCTTACGACCTTCAGACATTGCTGGTCTGCGGTTATTGATATGAATTTATAGGATAAAGACCCATGCGCATAGTCAGCGGCAAATACAAAGGCAAACATATAGATGTGCCCCATAGTTTCAAGGCCCGTCCGACGACAGACTTTGCAAAGGAAGGCTTGTTCAACATTCTGAGCAACAACTATGTTGACTTTAACGACTCCCCCTCTGCTTTGGATTTGTTCGGAGGCACCGGTTCTATAGGTCTTGAATTCTTGTCGCGTGGCTGCTGCAAGGTGGTGAGCGTGGAGAAAGATTTCAAGCATTGGCAGTTTCTTCAGAGGGTGAGCAAAATGCTGGGTGATCCCAACTGGAAACCCGTGCATGCCGACGTGTTCAAATTCATCACCCGGGAGAAGGAACCTTACGACATTATCTTCGCCGACCCACCCTATGCCTTGCCGAATCTTGCAGAGATTCCCGACCTGATATTCTCTCATGAGCTGCTATCGGCAGATGGTATCTTTATCTTGGAACACGGTCGTGACTATGATTTTTCGGCACATCCCCGTTACGTTTCACACAGAAATTACGGAAGCGTGAACTTCACCTTTTTCCAATGAAGTCCACGCTTCTTTCTTTTCCAATCTCTTTTTCACATCAAAGCCCTCCAGACATCAGAGGTTAGGCTGAGTATAGATGGCCTTCCACCACGATTCGTCGTTTTTGAGATATTTGGCAAACCATGCGAAGATGGTGTTCTGCCATTTGATTCTCTTATGGTAGTCGATGATATGGTGGTCCTGCTCATCCACAAGCACAAGGGCAGTAGGTTTACCAAGCAATTTGAGCGCAGTGAACATCTGGATACTCTCTCCCACTGGCACGTTGTTGTCTTTATTTCCATGAAGGAAAAGAATCGGGGTATTGATTTTGTCGGCATTGAACAACGGACTCTGGTCAACATACAGATGCCTGTCAGTCCATGGATAGCTTCCCGCCATAGACACCTCGCTATAGGAATACCCCCAGTATCCTTCTCCCCAATAGCTTGTGTGGTCGGAAATGCCCGCATGAGAGATGGCAGCAGCGAAGATATCGGTTTTCGTCTGCAGATACTGTGTCATGAATCCTCCATAGCTTGCTCCGATACATCCCACATGAGCTGGATCAGTGAACGGATGAGATTTCAAGAACTCCTTGGTAGCCCCAATGATATCCTCAGCCACACCTTCTCCCGCCGTATTGACATGTCGGGACGCAAACTCCTGTCCAAATCCCGTTGCTCCGCTCGGATTGACCACAAGGACCACATACCCCTGAGCCGCGTATGCATGATGCGGATACCTGCTCTCAAAATTCCGGCTTGTGGGTGAGCATCCTCCATAATAGTTGACGATGACAGGATATTTCCCCTCCGCATTGAAATTCGGAGGGAGATAGAACCGACAGCAAATGGTGTCGCCCCTGTCATTCAGGTAGTTCCATGGTTGACACTCTCCTAACTTGATGTTCTTGAGCGTCTCCTTACTCAAATCCTCATAGAGGGCAGTCTTCTCTTTCTTTGTGTCGAGAACGTACATCCTGTCGGAATTAGACGCACCCTGGCCGTAAAGCACCACAGCATTGGCGTTTGCAGCACAACTGAAATTCGACACTAAATCCTCCGGCACATCCATTTTTTTGATGTTTCCGCTTTTTGGATTGAGCTGGAAGAGCGGAATGCAGTCCTTATCCTCTGCAGTGAAATAAATCATCCCGTCCGATTTGTTCCAAGCAGCATTCACCACATTAGGATTGAAATCGCGGGTCATAGGTTTGATGTCCCTTGTTTTGAGGTCCATAATATAGAGTTGCGTATCGGTCATGCTTGGTATTCTCCCCTGGGGCAGCACATTGCCTACACCTCCAAACGCTTCAGGTGAGCCTGTGAGCATGACCTTAGTGGCATCAGGCGAGAATGCCGCGCTGGAGAAGAATCCATCGTCGGTGATGAGGGTGTCCACCTGATAAGAGTCGTGGTCGATAATGAAAAGTGAATAGACCGTAGTCGGCCTTTTTTCAAGCCTCGACCTTGATGTATAGACCAGAATTTTCTTCCCGTCTTCAGATATGTCGAGCAACCGCACACTGTGGTTTCCATATACCAATGGTGTGCAGATTCCTGACTTGATGTCAAAGATGTCGAGTGAAGTCTTGTTCCGCCAGTTCGGTTGCCTGTCGTCAGGTTCAAGCACTTGATAGACATCCTTGCTTTCTTTCGGTCCGGTCTGCACTTTATTGAAGATCATGTAATCCTCAGTTGGTGAGAAGGTAAAGCCACCCTCAGGCAGATTTTCGATAAGCACATTCTCCTGATGAGTTTCGGGATCGACGGTCACGAGCGACCTGACATCATCCACCTGACGGATAAAATAATATTTGTTGGAAGTAGGCATCCAGCTTGCCGCTGTCTTCTGGTCGATGACCGCTCCATCCTTCACCCTTTTCACCAGGGTTTTCCCGGCAGTCTTTCCATCTTTCTGAACCGTGGAATATCCAGCAATAAGAAAATTCCCATCAGGCGACAATGACACCTTATTGAATCTCCAGCAATGCAATACGTCAGACAACTGGTAGGAGCGTTTCTCTCCTGCCAGTCCTGCCATGATTGGAACGCTGTCGGCAGTGGTGACTTTAATTCCCCACATCGGCATCTGTTCCTCCTGGTCCGTGAGATATTTAACCACCACATCATGCACTGCTGGTGTGAGTTCCACCTTCTTTCCGTCGTTTTTCATTCCATCAACATAAAGGTGATAATGTGTCATCCCTTTCACCACAAAATCCGCCTTAGCATAGCGTTCGTTGGCGATGGTGAATCCTATCAGGTGCATCTGTGTGATATCAGACTTTTTGGGCAACTGATTGGTAGTCATTTCCCGTCCGTTTCTGACCAGCGACAGGTCAATAAACTTATCGAGAAATGCCGCATTAGAGAATTTTTTTGATGCCAGATTAAGACTGTCCATCATAACCGGTTGTTTCAGGTTGAAAGGTCCGGCATAATTGAAATTGTTGACCTCGATTGTGTCGGCTACCGCAGATATGGCAAAAAGCGCCATAAACAAGGAGAAGAAAAATCGTTTCATATTGTCAAAAGATTTATTGGCAAAGATAATCATAAAACTTGTAATAACAAAAGTCCTCACCTTTCCAGAGTGACAGCCATCAGTCCGATGACCACATCATTGGAGAGTGTCCTTATCGTCATAGATTTCAGTTTTTTATGTTTGTTGAGTGGCATTTTGAGGATTTGTGCTGCCCCTTGAGGGATTCCAACATTCCTCGGATCATCATTTCGTCGCTCAATGATGTCGCTGGCATGAATATTTTGTGTGGCCTCAGGGGGTTTCAAGTCCTTCATCAGCTGTCGAGAGGTGAGCCCCGAGCCCAGATGGACACGGTAAGGCCGCAAAGCTGTTGCATGGAACGCTCTTTCATCGGTGAAATAATCCTGTTCAATCGGACACCAGTTGTCAGGGTTTACCAATCGTAGTGTATCGGCAGTTCCATCACGATATTTCACAACCACCCGTCCATTGTCAATCCGACTTTGCATGTTGTTGGTCGTTCCCGCCATGAGGAGATAGGCATATCTGGCATTTCCATCAAGATTCAGACTGACAGAATCCGGGTAATTATCCCATAAAGAAGTGAATATGACGTCGTTTCCTACTTTAGGAATCAGGAATCTCACCCCTTTCTTCGTATCGAAAAGCCCATCTTCAATAATAGTATTCCTCAATCCACTCTCATCTATGTCAGCTTTCAAGGCAGGTGTACACCAATCTCCCATTCCATGAATAGGAATTTGGAGAGTTGTGAAAGGAGATCTTGGAGAAAGATATTGATTTTCAAAAATATCAGACACTTTCGAATTCACAAACCGTTGCAATGGAATCGGCGTTTGCTGTTTTTCCATTCCAGTTGAAATGTCGGTCAACCCCATCTTTTCCATGTAAGCCTCATCTGTGTCTTGAATGCAGCGCATTCCATGGTCAATGATATCTTCGTGAACAGTCTGATGCTCCACGCTTATGACCTGATGGCGTGAATCATCTCCCCACACTTCCTTCCACACCCCGTTTCCACAATGGATTCGAAGGCATACTGGTAAAGATTTGTCAGCATGCCGCACAATATCATAGACATCTAGATTCCCAACTCTCTTATAAGAATAAGAAAGATAAGGCGTCTTCACTGAAGCCTCTGTCCATTCTTCGGGAAGTGCCGGCAGAATGACCCAACGGCCATTGAGAGCGTCAGGAAGTATTCCAAAAAGTCCTTGCACCAATGCCCTTGCGGTGACACCCACATTATCTCCGAAATCACGGTAGGCCTCAGGCAACATGGCATCATAGAAACTGATTTGTCCGAAATTTCCGGGAGATGCCCCAAGAAACATCTCATCAAGGATGTCGCTCTTGAGCAGTTTGAAGCCGGTCTCTTTCCTTCCCGCCTGCATGAACGCCATTGCCATCGCAGTCACCTCAGCGTGTGCCACATTATTAGTGCTCCATGCATACGGCATCCAATCGGTGGTGCTGAGCGTGAAATAATCATCTGACATGAAAAGATTTGATTTTTCATTCATTCCCAATGCACTGAGAGTAGCCTTATCAGGTTCAAAAAGTACAGGGATGTGAGGAATGTATCGGTCGATATACTGCATGGCCCGCCAAGCTTGTGAAGGAGAGCAAGCCCCACAATCGACAGGGGTGTAAATGCTCCAGAGAGCAGCCCTGGTGTGCAATCTCTTGAGCCCCATGAAATCCTGAAACTCAGCCCAGTGTCCTTCCTTCTCCATCCACAACCGGCTATTCATTGCTTGAAGAATCTGTTCCGCTTCCATTCGGTAAGGATGCGGGTCCTCCCCAATGATTTCCGCAATGCGTGCGGCCATGAGATTTCCCCTGTAGTTGTACGCCGAACTGTGGGTGACTGCCCCACTGTTATAGTAGAGTGCATCCGAAGCCCAGATGCAGCAATAAGCATCGTAGAGGTGGTCACCATCGGGGTCGAAGTTTCTTTTCTCCCATTGCAGATGTGACTTGATTATCGGCCAGAAGCGCTTCAGTTCTGTAGTGTCGGATTCAAATTGGAGATGCCATAAGAGCTCGTCGATGAAACAAAGGTTCATGTCGTAATGATGCATCTTGGATTTGTCTGCCGGACTTCTGCACACATACCCGTTTGAATACATTTGTGTGCCCCACTTTTTCAGCGCTCTTGCCATTCCTTTATCAGGGTCCTGCGTGGGATGCGGTATGACCGGCGGAACTTCTGTGACCATGCTTTGCGCATAATTTTGGAAATGCGTGCGTGCCCTGTCGTTCCATCCCACCACATCACCTATATAAGCAGCTCTCCATCCCGTGAGCTGAGAGCGCCATCCTATGGCACCGTGGAGCCAACATTTCTCATCCCAGATGCCATCGGCCGCCGCCATGAGAACAGATCCAAGCGTATTGATGAAAGGGTCAGGAGTGGAGAACTGGATTTGGGACATCATTTGCATCCGTTCATTTTCCGTCCTTTCATAACAGTTCCTTCCCTCCTCTTCATTGAGCGACTTCAAAATATCCACATTCTCGTAATAGAGATAAGTTTCCGGCTTTAAAATCCATTCACGAACGTTCTGGTCGCGTTTGAGCGGATCAGCCTCAAATTTCTCCCGCGGATCAGGTCCCATATCTCCATTGCGGCTCATCTTGGTGTCCGCAATACGGCATGACACCGCCTTCAGCCTTGTTTCCTTTGGAAAGCCATTGGCCACGAACCTCCATATCACAGCTTCCTTGTCGTAGGTACAGAGCACATCGACAGAGAGGCTTGCTTCTTCAGGCCAACTCTTGTCTTTTATGAGATAGGTACGCAGCCCTCCCTGATAGCGTGCAATACAAAAGGAGGTGGAATCAAGCGGACAGACAATTCCATCGGGCAAGATGAGTGAAAGGGAGATATTTCTGCTGTTCTGCTTGTCAAATGTGGCGAATACGGGCCTGTCGCTGGTTTCCAACCGAAAAAGAGTATGTCCTCCGTATAGCGCCCTGGTATAGCGGTTATGTCCGTTGAGGCAGACGATGTCCTGACCATCGGGATAATATCGCATCACCCGTGGTGTCTGTGCCTTCATTGTGTCAATTCCACACGAGACAAGAAACAAAATCAGAATAATTCTTTTCAGATTTTCCACATTAGCCTTAATTTGTCCGCTGAGTATAGATTTATCTTTCGCAAAGGTATGGATAAATTTTATAAAAATCGTAAATTTGCAAAAAAAACAGCCATGGAAGGAGTAATCATATCTACCGACATCCGTAATGAAGTGAGTAAAGCCATCGCCAGTTGTCCTCACGACAAACTGTTCATCCTGACCGACACGACCACCCAGTCGCTCTGCCTGCCATTGATTGAGGACCTTGATTGTCTTTCAGGCAGTCACCACATCAGCATTGGTCCGACCGATGAGCACAAGAACATCGACACCTTGACAGCTGTTTGGTCGCTGATGGTAGGCTATGGGGGCACCCGCCATTCATTGATGCTGAACCTTGGCGGCGGCATGGTGACTGACCTTGGCGGTTTTGCAGCGAGCACCTTCAAGCGCGGTATTCCTTTCATCAATATTCCCACCACCCTGCTCTCCATGGTGGATGCCTCAGTCGGAGGAAAGACTGGCATCAATTTCAATGGTCTGAAAAACGAGATTGGTGTTTTCAACCAGCCCTTCCGAGTGCTGATTGACACGCAATTTCTTCACACCCTCGACTCCCAGAATATCCGCTCAGGCTATGCCGAGATGTTGAAGCACGGTTTGATCAGCACTCCTGAGCATCTGTCCGAGCTGCTGTCGTTCGACATTGAGCGTCCAGACTTATCAAAACTGGGCGAGATGGTAGGCAGGAGTGTAGAGGTGAAAGAAAAGATTGTTGAGTCCGACCCATTGGAACACGGCCTTCGCAAAGCTTTGAATTTAGGCCATACCGTTGGTCATGCCTTTGAGAGTTTCGCCTTGAAGAAGACACCTGTGCTTCATGGCTATGCCGTGGCGTGGGGATTGATTTGTGAGTTGTATCTCTCGTGCGTGAAGACCGGCTTCCCTACTTCCATCATGCGTCAATGCGTTCAGTTCATCAAAGAGACATACGGTGCGTTCAACATCACCTGTGATGATTACCCTACACTTTTTGAACTGATGACTCATGACAAGAAAAACACGTCAGGCAGCATCAACTTTACCTTACTGTCGGACGTAGGCGGCATAGAAATCAACCAGACGGCAAGCAAAGATGAGATATACGAAGCTCTGGACTTTTTCCGTGAAGGCATGTGATTGCCACATGTTCGGCTTGCACATAAATAACTAAAGAAACGGCCTCATCATCTTCCCAAGACCTCCATCCTCACCCCTTTCTGGTCTGGCATGGCGACGACATAGACTTGGTCGAGCAGAATACCGTCGGAAAGAGGTTTAACAGTGAAAGAATGATGTTTTTGCCTTTTGTCGATGGCAATATCAAATTTCCTGAGCGAGCGGTTCCACAGCACATTCTCTTTCCATTCTTCAGAACGTCCGACCGTGGCATAATCGATGAGCGCAGTCTGCTTCATGTCGGTGTTTGTGACGCTGACCGCCAACCTCCTGTCATCGATTTTATGAGTTGGGATGAAAGCGAGACACACTGTGACTTTTCCGTTGTTTCCCGGCTCATAGGCAAAAGACACTTCTGACTGGCGGGAAGCATCGAGCTGCATGGTTCCTTCACCATATCCAAGCCCTTCCCACACTTTTATGTTATTTTCCGTTTCCTTCTTCACAGGAAGCGCTACTGCTTTTGATAAGTTTTCAGACGAAAGAGGCACCACCTCTTTCACTTCATTAAACACTGCGAGCGATCTTGGACTTGCCGTCAATATATTCTTCAGCGCCTGACGAGAATATGTCCCGTTGTAATTAGCTTCAGTCAAGAATTGAATGGAATCGAATGCGATTTTAGACAGCTTTTCAGCTTTTTTAGTGTTAAACGCCTGCCAAACCAAGAATTTACGGTTCATCAACTCAGCCGCTCTTACTGGATATTGCACCAAATGGTAGAAACTCATGGTACGCTTACCGCCACCTTTTTGCAATTTTCTCATCATTCCCGCCACATCCTCTGCAATCTTCTCATACTGCCTCATGCGCTGTTCTGCATATTTTCGGTTGTCGGCACCAGGAATGAATGCAGCCCAATCCAGCATCCGCGCAGTATTCCAACGCTGTTTGTCCTTCTCTTCCACCCTAGTTCCAGCCATAAATTCCGGCTTATGGATGAATGCAAGCCTGTAGTGCTCCACAAGGTCATTTGTAAGACGTGTGATTTCATCTGAGCTGAGCGCATCATCCATCTTCTGTATTCCAATCTCATTAGGTGCTGTTTCTGCTTTCTCTGGCCGTCCGAATTCGCGGTACAAAAACTGCCTCAGATGCTCCTTTACGCCGTTACTCCTGACTTTATCGATGTTCCAGGCTAAATCAAGGAAAAGTTCCGTTTGATATTCCGCAGGTTTGATATCGCCCACATTAAGGATCCACATCTGTCTGACCCCATGGTCGTAAGCCTGCAACATCTGCTGAGCAAGCAAGAAGGGTGACGCCGTTCCGAGCCACAAGTAATCGTGAGGTCTTCCCCAATAGGATACATGATAATAGATGCCGTTACCCCCTATCCTATTCTTCTCCGATTCAGTAGGGAAATGCCTGATATATCCATAATTGTCGTCGGTCCACATGAGTGTTACATCATCTGGAAGTTGGAGTCCTTTCTGATAGATATCGAGAACCTCCTTGTAAGGTATAAAGACTTTGGGAGCATCTTTGGGGAGCATCTGCAGCTGGTCGTTGATCACCTGCTGAAGCACTTTCTTGTGCTCATCAGTGGTCTTCACCCCCTGCATCATTCCATCATGCACTCCACGCATACCGATGGTGCAGATCATCTCTTGATTCTTCACCTCGTCTATCCGCTGCTGCCAGAATCTTCTCACGTTCTCTGCATTGGTGACATAATTATAGTCGCCTGTTCCCCTCCGTTTCCATTCACCATTGGCATTGCAGGCCATCGGCTCGCAATGGGATGTTCCGATGTATATGCCGTATTTCTGCGCCACTTCCCTATTTCCCGGAGTCATAAAGAACGGCACAGAGCACTCATGCATAGGTGGCCAGTAGGTGTTGGCCCTGAGTCGAAGCAAAAGTTTGAAGACCTCCTCCGTGGTGTGTGGGCCAACCATCCCCTCAGGGTTGGCGCTGTTGAAAAGGCGTTCGAACACAGTGGAACTCCATGGGGTGAATCCCCAGTCCTCATCGTTGATAAAAATTCCACGGTAACGAACTGACGGATATTCATTCAATTCAAATCCCTCTTTAATCGTGGTGCAGGGATTTGTCGCGCTTCCCGCCCAGAAAGTCCATGGCGACACCCCGATGATTCTTGACACCTCCAACAATCCGTATGCCAATCCATGCGGGTCAGCCCCCTCTATGTGGAGGATGCCACTCTTTGCCACGAAGAGCCTGAACTCCTCAGGATGCGTGAGACGGGAGCTGATTCGGGCAATGATATCCGGTTTGTGCCGGTCTATTTTCACATGCAGCTTACTGTCCAGGCTTTCGATATCGTCGCTCAGCATCTTCGTAGCGGAACACACAACCGGAGCGATGATAGTGTCGATATCTATGACAACCTGCCCTCTATTGTCGTACAGGTTGAAATCTTTTGAAGCCACAGACTGGGCTGCCATCAGCAGACAAATCAAAAACAGAATCTTGGTTCTCATAAAACATACGGATTCAGGAACAAATTTAAATAACAACTACAAATATAAGTAAAAATTGTTTCTGCAACAAACACATGTGGGCTGTTTCATACATTTTTCATGCATCCATGGTCAGATAATTCTTAAAAATGAGTAACTTTGCATCCAGTAGCAATTTATCCGATGACACAAGACATACAATTACGCTTGCTGCCAAAGCAAGCCTATTCTGAGGAATCGGTCACCGACTTCCTGGTTAATGAAAAGGGTATGAACAGAAGCAACATCCGCCGAGTCCGTATCCTGAAGCGCAGCATCGATGCCCGCCAGCGTACTATATACGTGAACCTCACAGTCCGGGTTTATGGCCCAGACGACCCTGACGATGAACATTTTGAGCGCATCACTTACCCTAATGTGGAAGGCTGTCCGTCCGCCATTGTGGTCGGTGCTGGTCCGGGGGGACTGTTCGCCGCCTTGCGCTTAATTGAGTTAGGCATCCGTCCGATTGTGGTGGAACGCGGAAAAGACGTACATTCCCGCCGTAAAGACATCGCTCAGATCAGCAGGTTTCAACAAGTTGATCCCGAGTCGAACTACAGTTTCGGTGAGGGCGGTGCCGGTGCGTTTTCAGACGGCAAACTTTACACCCGCAGCAAGAAACGAGGCAACAGCCAGAAGATTCTGAATGTTTTTTGCCAGCATGGCGCTTCCCCTTCCATCCTTGTTGATGCTCATCCCCACATCGGAACCAACCGCCTTCCATCGGTGATTGAGTCGATGCGCAACACGATTATCAGATGTGGGGGCGAAGTTCGTTTCCAGAGCAAGATGACCCATCTTTTGCTTCGTGGCAACAAGATAGCAGGTATAGCAGTAGAGCACACCGACTCTGGCAGTTCTCTTCCTCACCAGTATGAGCTTCATGGCCCGGTGATATTGGCCACCGGTCATTCCGCCCGTGATGTTTACCGCTTGCTGTGGTCGAACGGAATCGAAATCAGTTCGAAAGGAATTGCGATAGGAGTTCGGTTGGAGCATCCCGCTCACCTTATTGACCAGATTCAGTATCACAGCAAAGAAGGCAAAGGCCAGTATCTTCCTACCGCTGAATATTCATACGTGACCCAAGTCGAAGGCCGCGGTGTATATTCATTCTGCATGTGCCCAGGCGGTAGTGTGGTTCCCGCAGCGAGCGGTCCAGAACAGACAGTGGTGAACGGGATGTCTTCAGCAGAGCGCAATTCTCCATGGAGCAACAGCGGTATGGTGGTGGAAATCCATCCTGAGGACCTCCACGACCGTCGATTGGTCTCACCCGACCTCATCACCGGCATCAACAGTCGCTTGTCGAGAGAAGGGATGAGTTGGGATGCCGACTCCACCCTCTCGGTAATGCATCTGCAAGAATATCTGGAACAGTTGTGCTGGCAGCAGGGTGGCCGGAGCCAGCATGCTCCCGGTCAGCGGATGGCCGACTTTGTGAACCGCAGGCTGAGCGGAAGCCTTCCTGAGAGTTCCTATTCTCCAGGCTTGGTGAGTTCCCCCCTTCATTTCTGGTTGCCTGAATTTATCACCACCCGTCTTCAGAAAGGTTTTCTTCATTTTGGCAAGAGTTCTCATGGGTTCCTGACCAACGATGCCTGCATGATTGGCATTGAGAGCCGCACCAGTTCCCCAGTCCGGATATTGCGCGACAGGGAGCGTTTGCAGCACGTGCGAATCGAAGGTCTGTTTCCTTGTGGCGAAGGTGCTGGCTATGCTGGCGGCATTGTCTCTGCCGGTGTTGATGGTGAGCGATGTGCTGAGATGTTGAGCGCTTACATACACTCCACCCAATTCACAGATTCAAACAATTAGATATTCAAAAAAATATACAATGAAAATGAAATTGATGTTGATGGCCTTCGTGTCATTGTCGTCCGTATGGTTTTCAAGCTGCCAAAAAAGCCAGAAAGAAAAAGAGCAGCAGGACATTTCGAACGTGGAGACCTTCCTTGACACAGAAGATGAAGCCGAATATACCCAGGCTGACTCCGCCTCACCTCAGGACAAAGGCAGCAACGACAACGACGAGAACCTTCATGGCTATAAATACAAATACGACAAAAACACCGCCTACGAAGACGGCCGTTTCGACAATTCGCCCGACTATATCGCCATACCCGCCAAACTCAGGGGCAAACCTGAGCAGATACTCTACCGCCGTGGCTATGCCTTGTCGTATAACCGCACGACGAAACTGGCGAACTGGGTGGCATGGCATCTGACACGCTCCCATACCTACGGCAATGTGGAACGCCCTCAGCGCGCCTTCCATGACGACGACGACGTGAGCAACAGCACCCATTACTACGACTATAACAAAGCCAAAAAATATGACCGTGGCCACATGTGCCCAGCCGGCGACAACAAATGGGACTTGACCGCCATGCAGGAAAGTTTCCTGATGACGAACGTATGTCCTCAGTATAAAGGTCTGAACAGCGGTGTTTGGAACGACATAGAAATCAAATGCCGTGACTGGGCCCGCGATGAAGGAGACGTATATATCGTTTGCGGTCCCGTGTTTTTTGAGAACCGGAAAGAGCGTGAGTTGATTGGCGCGAGCCGCATCCCAGTTCCAGATGCCTTCTTCAAGGTTGTATTGAGCAACAAGCACAAAGGCAAAGGAATTGGTTTTGTGTGTGAGAACCGCGGTGGTGGTTATGATTTGAATGATTATTCGATGAGCATCAACGAAGTGGAGGAGCTGACAGGCATTGACTTTTTCCCTGCCCTTCCTGATGCCATGGAAGAACGCATAGAAGGCACAGTGGGTAGATTCAGATGAAAAATATAGAGAAAAACAAGCCCAATGGTGCGACAAAAGAGGGTGTGTCAAATAGGCACATCCTCTTTTTTCTTTTTTGCATTGAGGAT
>R25__coassemble_1129_pt1 | contig 13981 bp, 8 predicted proteins | sample R25__metabat2_high_PE_055 | metagenome-assembled genome bin R25
ATTTTTCAAAACGAAGAATTTATTTTAGGGACAAAAGAATTGAAAAGGAACGCTGGGGGTGAAAAATATGAAAATAAAATGTTATTTTTGCATACCGAGAACGACAAAATTCAAATGGCCAATGACACATCCAAAATTCATATTGACAGCCAAAGGAGAGATCAAAATGGGTATGGTCACTCTGCACAAAGATTTGCTTGAGTCGGGGGACCATTGCCTTGGCGGCGGTTACTGGGAAGTAGATTATAGTTCGAACCGCCTGTTGCTTGACGGCGAGTCAACAGACTTTGGTGCTCCTTTATGGCACCTTGTTGATGAAGTGAAAGTGCCAAAAGGTTTCAGTGGGATGGCCGTGGTGTATTACCCTTCCGATGGTTCTGAAGCCATCCGCGTGGCTTGAAACATTTGAAAGGTTTTTCATCTGCCCTCACTCAACTTTAGAAGTCATGCGAAAGTTCATCATTACCCTTCTGTTCACGTTGACCGTTCCTTCCATTTCTTCCGCTCAGCGTTATTACCGCTGTGTGGTAGATAGTGTGGCTGTGAGAGTTGCTGGAGGAGAGCGTGCCGACACATTTTATGTCGCTACGCCCTATTACGATTGTGAACCTGGCTTTGTGATGCTGAGAAGGGGAAATATCGTATGGAGCAAAGGAGCAACGGAAAAAGGCTTTACAAAAATCTACAACCCTGTGAACACGCTCTGCTGGGATGAAGGCTGGGTGAAGCCGGAGGTGTTGTCACCCGCCACACTTTGCCCGGCATGCAAGGGCAAAGGTACAACCGACGAATGCTGTGAAGAATGTGAGGGATATGGAAATTGGCCCTGCTGCCATTTCAAAGGCAAGCGGCTGTGTAAACGGTGTGGAGGCGCGGGCTATTATTAAGAGAGCAAAAACAAGGAAACAAGTAAGAAGTCAGCTGATCCATTTGCCGTAACCTTTAAGACTGAAAATTTTTCAAATAATTCCAGAGAATTTCTTCAAAAAATTTGGATAATATGGAAAATAATCCTTAATTTGCATTTCACAAAAAGCGAAACGTAAAAAACGAAATGACATTTCGTTTTTTGCAAAAACCTCTAATTTTTTTCTTGAACGATGAAACTGCAAAATCCTTTTCCCGAATACGGGTATTTCGGCTCAGAATACTTTTGCGACCGAGAGAAAGAGGGTGGTTCTATAAATTACGTTATTACTAAAAAGCCACATGTGATGGTTTGAAATTCGGTTGCTTTTTGTTTGATGCGGCGTTTTTTTGCCATTATTTGCAGTTACATAGCTCGCTATGCGCCTTTAAGTAACGATAAAAAAATAACTTGCCTCATTTTTGATATGTACAAATTGTTGGCGTTACTTTCATCTTTCGGGCTGTTTCTGCCCATTTTCTCAGTCATGATGCCCGCATCACTCCTTCGAAAACGGACAAAAACATCTCCAAAATATGAACAAACTGAGGCAATTTATTTTTTCATCATTACTAAACACTGCCAAAAGTCCATCCTCGTCAATTCAAAAATCAATCCGACCTAATTTTTATAACCACCCTTTAGTTTTTGGCTTAGCATCAAACACCATACCATTCTGACGTAAATTCCGAATTGGCAATTCGGGTAAAAAGAAAAGAGGGTTCACTTCATTCATTTTGACACACCCTCACAAATTTATAAAGTTACATCAATCATCTCAGATATGAGAATCTTATCCGTTTCAAAGCATATATTTACTTAAGGGTAGTTCTATAAATTACGTTTTTACTTACAAATCTCATGGGGTGGTTTGAAATTCGGTTGCTTTTTGTTTGATGCGGCGTCTTTTTGCCATTGTTTGCAGTTACATAGCTCGCTATGCGCCTTTAAACACTGACAAAAATCCATCCACATCAATTCAAAAATCAATCCGACCTAATTTTTAGAACTACCCTTAACAAATTTTAAGCAACAATAATAAAACGACAATCAGCTCGAACTCACCCAATGTGTCATTCCTAATACAAAAAGGTCAAAACAACAAATCACAGAGATTGGCGCTCAGACATATCAATCTGCCACATTGATAATTACACGCCGATAGGACACCAATTGAAAGGGACTGTCATCGTGGACCTCACAAACAAGTTGAATTTTCCTGCCCTCATAGGATGGTGGGACAGTCACTGTTAAAACAGGGGATTGAGTAGCCGACGTACATGTTAAAACTCCTGTTTGATTGTTCACTGGCAGCTGCTCCCACCATAGAAATCGTAAAGATTCACCTTCCGGGTCATAACTATTGCCGGCGTTCAGCTTGATGGTCTGGCCAACATTCGCTTTTATCCGTATCGGTGAATGCCCCCGTTTTCCATTGACGATAACTACCGGATTCGTAGTTCCCTTGCCTTCAGAAGCCCACTGCATCCTCGCCGCAAAATCGTTGAACTCATCAGGATAGAAGCGGACCTCAAAATGGTTGGAATAATCCTTCACCGGTTGTTGCCAGTTAGTCCATGAATAAGTCAAGCTATCGGGCGACAGACCGAACTGATGATAGCCACCCCATCCCACTTGAGTAGGGTCATCGGGGTCGTTCAGGCCGTTGGGCATACAATGAAAGAAACTGGGTGTATCGCCTTCCACACCGTATTTGTTCTTCGGATAAATCCTGCCCATTTCTCCATGTCCCTGAATCAGGCGTTCATGGCGTTTCCAGTTCTTGTTGCCAAGGTCGTTATGATTCAACCACGCTGACTCATCCCATATCATCATCAAATCATTAGAAAACTCTTTCCGCAACCACATGTGAGAACTATAGTCTCTTTGGTTTCGCATTGACCACACCATGTCCTGGTCGGTGATGGTGTAAAGACGTATTTTATGCAAAACGCGTTTCAAGTCTCTCTGGTTCCTATCATGTTGAAGCCGCCATACAGCCTGGGCCAGCGTATTCGCTCCGCCCCACGCACAGAAATAAATCGGACGTTCATCATCCTCATCCAGCAGTTCAATTATTTTTCTGCTGCCTGGCGTATCGTTACCTTCGCCTATCACCCCAATGCCCGCTTTCGGGCTACCTAAAGCCAAACGGCTCCGCAAATAGTCGGCACTCGGCCAGTAACCAATAGGCTGAGCCATTGTCTGTTCCTGCTTTAAGGGGTGAAACGAAGTCTGGCGTGAACGCTTCATTAAGTTATACACATCCGCCTCGTATGCATCTATCACACACTCAAGATATTTCATCCATTCCGGCGGATAGGGGTTACAGTTCCATCCTATAGAAGGAATGAGAGCTTCGATTTCAAAGCAGTCCGCATAGGCAAGCAGACGTATGGCAGACTCCGTGTCATCGGGTTCCAAATCAGCCGGACATATATCCGTCATCACTACCAGCCTAGGTTTCAGCTCCCGCCTTTTCCCGGCCTTCAACGTGGAAAAACACATGATCATCAGGGTAAGCAGGATAAATGCAGGATATCGTTTCATTTCTGTTGCGTTTATTAAAGTGTGTTATAAAATTCCTGTTTTGAGGGTTATTTACAAGTCAGCAATCTGCAATTAGTACTGATGCGATAAAATCGCGTTAGTATTCACATATTCTCAAATAGAGAATGTCTCACAAGTTTTTTCACTCAAACTGCCAACTGTCAAAACGCACATCACCGCTGAGCGTGAAATAAAGGTTATGAACACCAGTAATACTGCATTTAGCTCCCAGTGTCTTCCATTTCTCAGTTTTAACGCTCAGTTGAGCGGACAATTCTGCGTCCATGCTGTCCAATCTCACCTCAATCTTGCCTAATCCACTTAAGCGGGCTTTTATTTTCTTGCATCCTTTTCCAAAATCCACCTTCCGGACAAGTATGACACTTTTTGACGGCATCGGAAGTTTTTCGAAAGCCTTTCCTGATGTCGCCACCATATTACCAATGGTTTCACCTTCCACAAACTTAATCCCTTCAGTTGCAGCAGCAGTCTCTGCCTGTTGCAGAAGATATGGATTCAGCGGATGAATCTGAGGAACGCCTGATTTATCGACTGTGGCGGGATAAATATGAGCGTTTTGTTCATCCACATTGATTTCCGCAACCTGCAAGCTTCTGAAGCCACCGTCGGGCAATCCCATGTCGTCTTGCAACATCTCTGTGTGGTAGAACACATACCATTTACCTTGATATTTATGAAGATGGGTATGGTTGTTGGTATGAGTGAATCCCGGAAAATCGCCAGGGTTCTTCAGGTAGTTATTTCCATATTTCCACGACATGGAATCAAGAGGTGTTTCGCTGGTCATATATGACATACAACAAATAGAGGGAATCTCGTCAGACAATGTCCAGTCAGAATGATCCTGCCAGTCAAGATTGTAGGTATATACATACTTTCCACCAATATAATTCAACTCATTCGCTTCGAAATGGTGCTGAGGACGCGGGTTGATGAATTCACTATCAAATGAAATCATGTCCTTGCCCAATCGTGCAATACGTCCCCTGGAACCTCCGAAGGCGATCCACCCCACACCATTGTCATCGATTACCGCTCCCGGATCGAAAGGAACGTCACAGTCGCCCAGTCCCGGTGTCTTTGCGTCAACAAGACTCTTGTCGAGTGGTGAAGTCCAAGGGCCTATTGGCGACACAGCGGTAAGAACACCTGTGCCGAATCCACTGTTGGAGAAATAAAGATAGAAATGGGTCTTGCCATCTTCCTCTATACGAGACACCACAGAGGGAGCCCAGGAATTGATAATCCAAGGAGCAATTTTTCCCACAGGAATGGCTCCATGATAAGTCCAGTTCACCATATCATCAGTTGAGAGGATTGCGATACTCTTGATTTTCTCATAGCCATTCTTATCGGCCAAATCATATTGCTCGCTGTCGTTTGTTCCATAGACATAGAGCCGTCCCTCATACTCCACGGCTGTGGGATCAGCGATGAAAAGATGATCAACCAAAGGATTGGCATATCCAGTCCTCAGCTTTGGTGAAACTTGTGCTGAGCAAGTCATGCTCAGCACAAGTAACAAAGAAGCACAAATTATATTATTATTTGTCATTTCATATATTTTTTACCGTTATGGATGTAAATGCCACGAACTGTTGCCGGATTCACTCTTATGCCCATCAGATTGTAAGCTGGAGTGTCATCAACTGTGTTGGTGGAAATCGCATTGATAGCTGTAGATACTGTACTGTTGCAATAAAGGCGGAAATTATCGACTTTCAACCTTCCGCAGCAGTCCCACGAAAGTCCCTCATAATTACAGTACATAGCACTCTTGTTGTTGTCTGTTCTCACGCCGATGACAAGATCCTCGCCTTCTGCAATGGTCACCTCAACCTCTATGGTTGACATATTGCCCATATCACCAGACTCACCGGTGGTTGAAGAATTCACCTCGTCGTAACCGGCAAAGACACGTGATGTCTCATCAGGATGCAATAAACTGAGTTCCGTTTCATTATAATTCTCTGCCTTGCCATAATAAGCAGCATTGCCGTTGACGAGCAGACACTGTCCCGTCAAATGGGAGGCACCGCCTTCGTTAGTGACATTCATGTCGGCACTAACTTTATAAGTACCTGCAGGAAGGCCTTTTATGGTCTGATAAAGATATGTCTCTGGCATCGGAGCAGAGAGCAAGCAGTAGGAGTATTCACCATCGGTTGTGTAGTTGTTCTTTTCAATGGCAGTGAAACTGTTGATACCAGCATTTGCGATTTCCTCAGCTGTCTGACATTCTGTTCCCGCAACGTTCATATGCCATCCATAAGGGACAGTGTGGGCTCCACTGCTGACAAACAGGTCTTGCCCGGTGAGAATCTCAAAGCTCGGGTTGACAAGGAAACGGGTGATATCCGTGTCTTGCTCCACGCCACCTTCTACCCAGGCATTGGCTATAAGCCGTTCCATCTCCTCCGCAGTGGCATACGCCTCATTTAATGTCATAGATGGGTATTCTGACTGATAATCCGCATTGACCGTCTCATATAAGGTCCTCAACTTCATTCCTGCATCCGAAGCAGAAGCATCTTTGTCCTTCAAAACATCACAAGCCCTTTCCAACGCCACCAGCAATGTCTCATAAGCCCTCGCACTTTCTTCGGCTGTTGCAAAATTGGCTGCTATATTCGTTGACGCCTCGTTAATTTTATTAAAGTCCTTGCTCTTGTTGTCCAATAATTCCTGGGCAATCTCATTAGCTTCCTGCATGGCCTTCAATGTCTCGCCATCCATCTTGCGAGCCATATGTTCGTCAGCGATGGACATATTCGTCTTCAAGTTTTCTATTGCCCCCTTGACATCAGCACCGATGTAAGTGAGGCGGACATTATAGAAACAGTTCCAGAATCCAGAGCTCGAACAGTCGAACACCACTTTCAAGGTGTTGTCGGTGACATTTGTTTCCACTTTATTGTCATAAAGTCCGAGTTCGAAGAATTTCATTGCAACACTTGCATTGTCTGGCACATAATATGAAGAACCATGATATCCTTCTTCTATATCAGTCAATCCGCAAGCAAAAACATTGTGAATTAATGTCTCGCTGTCATTAAGCCGAAGTTTAGACGATACTTTGTAAGTCGGTGTTCCGTCACCTGCATTCCAGTCATCATTTGCTCCTGTCCAGTCCCAATGACAGAATTGGAACCCCTGGACCTCCAAGCGGTAAGTACCATTCGGAATGTCTGTCAAAGTCTGCTCGGCCGACCAGTCTCCCCACCATTTCTCCAAAATATGGCTGTCGGTATTGATGCTGTAGTCTCCCAGCGTGGCATTCCAACCACCCTGCTCTGTGAAACCGCCGTTTTTCAGCAAATAAGTCACATCCATGCCAGAGTCAATGACAGAGTTTTCAGCCTTGGTGTTTAGTTCTGCCAAGGTTTTCAGCACATCCTTGATTTCATCCTTTGTAAATAAGCGGTCAACCATTTTGTCTTGAACATCATTTTCGAGAAGATAGTCACCCAAAGCATTGATTGCATCTGAATCACCCTTGTCCATAATGTTGTCGGCTTTGGCATAAAACTCTTCCAAAGCAGCATAGTCCTGTTGGTTTTCTATGGCCTCATCATAGTGGCGTTGGAACTGGTTGTAAAGAGATTCCTTCTCGTCATTGTCAGCATCGGCTGACAGCTCTTTTGCCAGATTGATGTCAATCTTAAGTTGTTCAGCAACGTCTTTTCCTATATTTCCCTCATCTATCAGGCTCTGAGACTTTTCTATCAAGCCTTTCAGACGCTCGTCCACGGACTGGTCGCCCATATACTCTAGTTTGAAGTCAAGAATTATACACTGTCCGACGTTTGTGTTCTCAAACATGACACCTACTTCCGCTTCCCCAGTTCTACACTCAAAAACGACTTCAGAGTAACCACGGTACCATCCTGAGTCAACAAGAGGTTCCTTGAAAACCTTGTCACCGATTTTCGCATATATGTAGGCACCTTTCAATGGATCTCCGCCCTCACCTAAATGGCGAATCCAAAGACCATAATTGCTGAAACGGTATTTACCATTATTCAGTTCCGTCAGTTTTTGGTAGAAGCGGCTGTCGGAAAACGCACCAGGCGACCAACTGCCCAAAGTCTTGTTGTCTTCATAGAATCCATCATTATCGAATTCGCCCATACCGAGGAATGAAGAAGGAGTCATCTCCCAACCTGGAACGTCATGTCCATCGTTAACCCAATTCTCAGTGAGATCTGCGTTTCTCAGATACAGGGAAGTCACATCCACAGGGTTCAACTCTGAGGCATTCTTGATTCGGTTTTCCTTCAATACGCCAAGAAGATTATTGTAGGCGGCATCATATTCATCCTTCAAAGATGCAGAATTATAGCTGTCCACATAAGTTGCCACATCCACTCCGTAGCTCTCCAGTTCAGCTATGGCATTGAAAAGCACACGCTGGCTCACGAAAAGTTCATACTTTTCCTGGCTCACGATAAACCAATCGATATATCCCTCACCAGATTTCAGTATGGGATGAAGAAGTCCAGTCTCCGTGGAGATGCCGGTCCAGGTGTCAGGATTGTTCTCCCAGAGATAATCAGGATCAGACTTTGACGGACGGATATAATATGCACCTGAGGACTGCCTCTCCACACACCACACCGTGTTTGGGTCATTAGAATTACCCTCGCAGCCCACATTCTCCCAGTCAGCATATAGATAACCTTTCACACCCTGCATTTTCCATTCATCATTGGAATCATCATACTCAAACAAGATGGGATTTCCGTCATTATTAAAAGTCAAAGTGATGCCGTCGGCATTTACAAACTGTTCAGCCGTCACATTATAAATATAAAACTGCCGTCCATCCTCAATGTCGCAGTTTTCGGGCACAGGCTTATTTAAGCCGGCAGCCAACGCATTCAGGCAGACGACGCACATCATCATGCCCGTAATCATTGTTTTCGCAATAGTTTTCATAATCAGAGTCTAATTAGTTGTTAATAATTGAAAAATGATTTGATTTTTATTGCAAATGTAGTGGAATCAAAGCATCCAGATAAGAAAAAATGTTTCACATATAGGAAGAAATAACCAAATTACCTTTTTTTACCTCCAATGATCATTTTCTACTTTTGATAAAGTCGCTTGGAGTAACTCCATACTCTGCCTTGAAATTCATGGAGAAGCTCTTCAGGGAATTATATCCAACCGCATACGCAACCTCTGTTATTTGCTGTTGGGAATTCTCCAGCAAATATCGTCCACGCTTCACACGTATAGTTCTGATGAATTCCACGGGACCAAGCCCAGTGACAGCCATAAGTTTTTTATACAGATTCGACCTTGACATACACAACTCTTGAGCAAGCACCACCACAGAGAAATTGGGGTCAGTCATTTTTTCCTCAACGATTTTTATGGCATTTTGTATAAACTGTTCGTCAAGAGGAGTGATTGTGATCTCACTTGGATTGACATCCATCTTTTTACGGAATTTCTGATGGCTCTTTTCTGACCACTCCATGATTCTTTTGATTCTCAGCGCCAGCATGTCCATGTTGAAAGGTTTTGCAATATAATCATCGGCACCGAGTTGCAGACCTTCAAGCATGCTTTCATCTGTGGTTCGTGCTGTTAGAAGAATCACAGGAATGTGAGAGAAATTGATATCGTTCTTGATTCTTTTGCATAGTTCAAAACCATCAACACCAGGCATCATCACGTCGCTGACGACTAAATCGATAGTTTCCTCGGCCATTATGGACAGTGCCATCTCACCATGCTCAGCCGTCTCCACATCATATGTATCCTGCAAACTGGACTTGATGAATTCCACGATATCTCGGTTATCATCAACCACCAGCACCGTCTTTCTGATATTGGAGGGATCCAATTCTGTCACAGAAACTGGAACCGAAGATGATGGATTTTCATGACTGAGATTGTGAACTGGAATAGTCACGATGAAAACGCAGCCCTTGGGCTTGTTGTCACAAACAGTCACAGTGCCTTTGTGCATCGTGACGTATTCTTTGACGATATGTAAACCAATTCCGCTACCAGTCTGCATACTGTCATCCGACGACACTTGGTAAAAGCGGTGAAATATTTTCTCCTTATCACTGTCCGAAATACTGATGCCTGTATCAGCAACCGAGATTTCAACATAGTTGGAAAGGCATTGAAGATCCACATTAATTTTGCCACCTGATTCTGTATATTTAAAGGCATTGGAGAGTAGATTATAAACAATCTTGCTCATCTTCACTTTGTCATAACTCATCATGAACGATTCCACATTCCTCGTGTAGGAAAGCGAGATTCCCCTCTCCTCTGCATAATCCTCAAACGACAAGCAGATACCCTTGATTTGAGTTGAAATGTCATTGACGGATTCTTGCAATGTTTCTGTACCCACGTCAAGTCGTCTGAAGTCAAGAAGTGAGCCTACTTGATTGTAAAGCAACTGGGCGTTTTTCCTCACATTCTTCAGTTGAGGAAGCAATTCTGCCGGTTGAGTACCGTCCTCCAGTTTCTTTACGATGACATCGATTGGCGACATAATGAGAGTGAGTGGAGTCCGAAGGTCATGACTGATATTCGTGAAGAACTGTAGTTTCATCTCTGTGATTTGAACAATTTTCTGTCGTTCAAGCAGTTCTTTCTGGTCATGGAGTTTCCGTATCTGCTCTTGACGGATTCGTCTCCAAATTAAATATGCAGCAGCCAAAAGCAGAAATGCATAGATTAGATAGGCAAAAGTTGAGAGATAGAATGGTGCTTTAACATGGATGTTAAGCGTGCACACTTCTGATTGAGCATCTCCGCCATCGCTCACTCTCAATAGCAACTGATAGTCACCAGGATGGAGACCAACAAGCGTGATATGGTTCTCGTTGGTGTAATTCCAGCCATTGGTCACCCCTTTTATTTGGTAAGCAAATTGAATACCACCAGCACGATTCAAATCACCAGGAAAAAAATCTATTCTCACGAAATTGTCATCCGATTCCAAATCAACAATCCCATTGACAATTGTAAGACTACGTTCACCCACACTCACTTCGGTGACGACAGGAACATAGGCGCTAGAGTTGCAATTCTGAATTTCATCAGGAGCTACCACAGTATAGCCCTCATCACCACCAAAAAGCAACTCCCCTGTTGTTGGAACCAATGAGGAAGTGGCATTGTAAAATTGTGTCTGGAGACCATCATGCTCAGTGTAGTTTCGGATGTCCCATCCCAAAGTACCATCAGCATTATTCTTAATGTAGAGCCAGCTGATGCCAGCAGCCGTACTCAGCCAAAATTTTCCATGGCGATCTTCCACGATGCTACGTGGAAAGAGTTTAAGTCCCTCATTGATTCCACCGGCCTCATAGATACAGTCATGACGAATATCGAAAATGGTAATGCCAAAACGATGAATCATCAGAGCCAAATCGCGTTTTTTATCGTAAGCCACTTTCAACAACATCTTCTCTGCCATCAGCTGGCTCCCAGACCGGTTGGTTGTGAGTCTTTCTACTGAGTTCATGTGGAGGTCACAAATTACGAGGCCATAAGTAGAAGCGACCAGCATATTGCCCTTACCATCCAGACAGAGCCCATTGCCCAGAATATCACTGCCGTTTTTATCTTTCACCACATCATACCGTCCATCACGGATGTTTATCCTCATTAATTTATTGACAGAAGAAGCACACCACACTTTTCCGTTTTGATCACTGAGGACGAACCAAGCATTGTTGACAGGAAGTTTTCCGTTTTCCTTGCAGAACTGTTCATAATGGTTGTTGTCATGAAACCGGAAAGCCCCATTCTGAAAGGTACCGACCCAGATATCTCCTGTTTCATCCTCTGTCACAGACATCACGGCGACATTAGGCAAAGTGTTTTTTTTCGATGTGCCATCTGGATATTCCACAAACAGACCATTTCCGTCGGTTCCCACCCAAACTCTGCCCTTGGAATCCGCAAAAACCGCAGTCACATCACCATAGGATGTTCCCTTCGTGGCAAACAAACGGCTATCTGGCCTGACCGCAGACAAGCCCGATTTGAAATGTGATGCCCAGATAGTTCCTTGACGGTCCACGCTCAGAAAGGTCACATTATTGGAATTCAATGTATTGTCACGTTCAGGATTCCGACTAATGTTTATTATGTGCTCATTTTGCTTGTTATACACATAGATGCCATGATGGTCTGTGGCTATCCATATATTTCCTTTGCCGTCATCCACCATATTTCGGATGGCGTTGTTAGTCGCATAGACAGAATCGTGTCCTTGAAGATGAACCATCTGACGTACATTTTTTCCTCCTACATTGTAGCGGCACAACTGGTCGCCGGTTAAAGAAAAAATCCATAGTGTACGGTCCAGGTCTATAAACGAGCCATACATACTGTCATTCCCGCTCATTTCTGCCGGCAATTCCAGACGCTCTATTTTTCCGGTACTCCGTTCGAACTTCCAGACTTCGTCTTTCAGCCCAAACACCATCCCATTCGAGGTGACGGAAAAAATGGGGTAATTAACATCATCGACAGAAAAACGCTTGTTTGTCCATGTCTCATGACGGTCTTTCTTATAATCATACCTGGACAGGGAGCCGTTTTGAAAAACCCATAATGCGCCTTCCTCATCCACTTTCACAATGAACACGCCGTCAACATGGATTCCTTTCTGCCTGAGGCTCTCAGCAGCATCCTCAGAAAACGTGTGTGAATCAGGATTATAAATAACATAAGAACGTCCGATGAAGACCCACACCTTACCTTCGGCATCCTCTTGCATGTCTTCTACAGGACTAAGAGCAAATCTCGCATTCAGAAATCTGTTCATCGGTTTCACCTCATAACCATCATAGCGGTCAAGCCCAGTGTCTGTACCAATCCACAAGAGCCCCCTGCTATCAACGAGAGTGCATCTCACATAGTTGTCGGAAAGTCCATCACTTGTGGTTAAAGATTGAAAACGATAGATGCCATCGGCTTTGGTATGGGAAGCACACAAAACAAAAGCCAGGCAAACAAGCAACCGGTTGAGTAGAGTCTTCATAGATTGATATCAATAAGATCAGGAACTTGGAGGAATTGATGCCGGCAAGTGAAGAATGAGTCACAACTACGCATCACAGTGTCATAGCCACGTTACATGGCAGGATGATTATGGAATATAATTCTTCACCCCATTCTGAATGACAATTCCATGATAACAATCATTCACCCGAATTCCGGTAAGATTGTATTTCGTTCCGGATGGAGAACGATGGGCGTTTTCAATGCTTCTGACATCTGTGGCTTCCGCCTCTGCTGATTTCACTCCTGCCATAATACCGTCATAGGCAGGCTGACAATTGATAGAGAGATTGGCACGATTTACGATTGTGCGAGCACTGTTGACATCCCATGCCATTGGCACACACCCATTTTTGATGGCTGATTCTGTGACAATCTTATACCATAGTTCCACAGATGCATCGTGTTTTATTTGGCTCTCTCCAGCTGGCATCTCTCGCCATTCAGCACCATATTCGCCGATAATCACAGGAATGCCGTTGTCTTTGAATTTCTTCATCTTGGCAAACTGCCCTTCCACCCACTCCTCTTCGCCCCAGGTGGCGTTATGGGTGGAGGTCCGCATATGATTGCCATTTCCCCAGTAGTATGCCATTTTTCCCCAATCCTCATCCTTCGTCATCTGGGCAAAATTGTAGGGGCCATAGAAATGCACCTCCAGCAAAAGCGCATCTTCAGCAGGATCATTCAGCAAGCCAATATCATAGAGGTCGCAAGTGCGGTCAATGTCTGTGTTTGGTCCCTGCACAGCCAGCACACGTGTAGTATTATTTCCGCCTGTGGCACGAACCGCATCGATGAATGCTTGTTCATATTTGATAAGAGCTGCAACCTTTGTGGCATTATCAGAATTTGGCTCATTCAAACCGGCAAATATCAAATGTTCATCATAGTACTTGAAGCGGTTGGCAATCTGCGTCCAAAGGCGTTTCATTATTGCACTTTTTTCAGCCACATTCTCCTCGGATGTATCATCAAACGAGTTTTCCACCCAACCACTGTCCCAATGGTCGTTGAGAACAACATACAGCCCGTCGTTGATACAATAATCCACAATTTGTTTCACACGGTTCATCCAAGCACTATCTATGGTATAGTTGCTGCCGGTATGGGCATACCACGCCACAGGAATTCTCACGGACTTAAACCCCAGCTGCTTGTAATAGTCTATGATTTTCTGGGTGGTTTTTGTGGGCTGCCAGCCTGTTTCATAGTCCAACTTGTTGGACAGCCAGCTGCAGTTGCAGGCTTCGAGAGTGTTTCCTAAGTTAATTCCAGGAATCATGTTGTCGGCTATCTCACGTGCTGATTGTGCCTTCACACCTAAAGAGGCAATCAGCATTAAAGCTAAAAATAAATAATGTCTTCTCATATTTATTATTTTTGTAAAGTAATGATATAGGTGTGTTCTAAAAATTCTGTTTTGGGGTTATTTGCAAGTCCGTAAGAATACTT
>R25__coassemble_1181_pt1 | contig 13535 bp, 5 predicted proteins | sample R25__metabat2_high_PE_055 | metagenome-assembled genome bin R25
ACGGACTGGGTGCCCATCTCGCTGCCGTCGGTGTTGATGTAGGTGAGCGTGAAGTCTTGTTTCTTCACGAAACTGACGATGTAATTGATGGTCATTTCTCCGCGTGTCACTGGAATGGTGGCTGTGCAGGCGGTTGCATCGCCTTCGTAGCTGATGGTTCCCACCTCTCCCGACACAGCTGTGGCATCAGTGATGGCGTTGTCCGCTGAGATCATGGACTCCTGTTTCGACAGCTCGATGGTGGCAGTGTAGTTCTCGCCGTCGGCCTCGAACACCTTGTCGGCAATATATTCCACTCCGTTCGCCGTAAACGAACCGAGCACTGGTACTTCGGCCTCCTGGCCGTTCAGCAAGCCGGAGATGACGATTTTGTCGAAACCATACTGCTTGCCGGTGTCCAGGTTGTAGAGGTTGATTTGCAGTCCGCAGGCTCCTTCAGCCACGGTGGCACCTGAGATTTCATAACTGAAATCGGTGTATTTCTGTGTCTCATTGTTGTTGCGGTTCGGCTGCACACCAGTGGCAAGCGAAACGGTGGTTCCGTCAGGATTCACCCATGCCACATCGAGCTTTCCGCCGTCGGTGCCGTAGCGTGTGGCTTGGAAACTGACGGATTTCGGTGTGAAGGTGTAGCCGAACTTAGGCTGGATCATGAATTGGATGGCATTTCCAGCTCCTGCAGCGCTGTCTTTGGCTTTGGGCTGGATGAGAGTCTGGCTCATGCCAATGTCGGTTTTCTTTCCTACTATACCCACGCCTTCGCCGGTGACCACTTTGCTGGAAAGGAAGTAGTCTGCCTCATCGCCGAAATCTGCGGTCTGTCCTGCCTCACCTGTGTCGAATGGGAAGGTGGCTGTCGCCGCTTTGTCTGTCAGCACTTCAGCTTCCTCAGCCGGCTTCTGTACCACGGTGATGCTGTAGAGATAGGCTGTGGCGGTGGCAATCACCTCCACATAACCTTTCCTCGCATCAGCCGCACTGGCGCTGTACACCGTGGTATTGTCCGTGGCTGCTGTTCCGCCTACGGTGAATTTAAACTGACCAGGATAGCTCACGACGGTGACTTCATCGCCGGCATTCTTCACAGGCACTTGCAACACCGTCCCTGTGTTGAATTGAGCATATCCGCTGCTGTTATATTGCAGTTTGATAGCTGTGGTCTCGCTTTCTGCGAGAACCGCCATCACGATGCCTTCAACATCGCTCTCCACCGTGCCTGAGGCGTTGGTGCCTTGGATGTTGACAGATGTGATGGAAGCGGGTACTCCGTTTTGGAAGTCCCACTTGGCTGTGATATCCTGAGCCTTCGTTACCATGAACGTCAGCATAAGGAACAACACAGCTCCTGTTCTCTGTAAAAAATTTCTCATGAGAATTGTTAGTTAGTTTTTTATTGGTTATCAGTTGTAAGACAGACAAAATTACGATAATAATTTGAAACGGACAACTCTTTCCCTTTTATTTCCACTCAACAAAATAAAAATATTTCAAAATCTTTTCAAAGTTTGTTTGCAACATAAAAAAAAAGAATTACTTTTGCATTATAATATTTGCATCATATAGCCAACTTTTTAAATACTTTATGCTTATGAAAAAGACACTTTTGCTGTTTGCGCTGTTTTTCACTGCTTTGGTGATGAATGCGCAGACTTATTACAAATGCACGGGCGATAACGTGAACGTGAGGACTGGACCAGGAAAGAACTATGCGGTGGCAATAAACCAAGGCTTTGAGACCCGATGCCAGCTGTTCAAGGGAAATATCGTGCGGTCTTTGGGGACCACTCGAAACGGATTCACCTACGTGCGCTTTTCCAATTGCGGCATGACCGGCGCATCCTGCTATCCTGACAACGGTTGGGTGTCGTCCCAGTATCTGAGGAAAATGACGAAAAGATGTCCAGCCTGTGGAGGCAGAGGTTTCTTCAACCGCAGGTGCACCGACTTTGAAGGTGCTCCTGAGGACCATCCTGGAGCTTGCCTTTGCCTGGGCAGATATTGCCTGCACGACAATTGCTATGGCAAACAGCATTGCAACAACTGCGGTGGAGTGGGGTGGTTGTGATTCCTCACTTATATAGAATTGAAAAAAACGTGCTGACTTGGCGCAAAGTCAGCACGTTTTTTTATAAAATGTTCTAAAAATCAATTTGTTGTAATTGTTTAACGTCCGGCGATATTGCTTTCTTATTCCACTTCCGGCACTTCAATCTGCGATCCGTACCGGTGGTATTCGTTGGCAATCGACTGCTCCTTGATGTAGTTGATCAGCTCGATGCGGCCGTTGCGCAGCGGCTGGGCCTGAGCGATGAACTTGTCGTGGTTGGCGGCAGCCTCGAACACGATGTCAGGCACATTGGCCGAAATGGTGCGTATGCGCTCGTAGTGCTTGATGCTCTCGCAGAAAGCGGCGAGGTTCTCGCTCTTCACGGTTCCGCTCACTTTGCCTGAGAGTGGATGCGATGCTTCCATCGAGATGGTGAGTGGCGTGCCCACGGTTTTGGCGGCAAGCTGCACCATCTCCACTTGCTCCAGGGTCTCATCTCCAAAGAGACGGAGCACCATGCCTCCTGCCAGCGGTAGATAGCGGAACACGTTCTGCTCTCCGCGTATTTTCGGCTGGATGTTGCGGGCATGCTTGAATTCCTTCTCATACCATTCGGCATAGCTGGCTTTGTAGTCCGTGGCTGAGGTTGCCTTGTCGGCGATGTGCATGAACTGTGCGCAGTAGTTCGGTCCACCGGCTTTCAGTCCAGGTCCGAAGGCGGAGAGTTTCATTCCTCCGAACGGCTGGCGGTTGACGATGGCGCCTGTGATGCCGCGGTTGATGTAGAGGTTGCCTGCCAGCACATGGTTTTTCCAGTATTTTTGCTCTTGCTCATCGAGCGACTGCAGACCGGATGTGAGACCATAGTCAAGGCTGTTCACCAGAGCCACGGCTTCTTCGAGCGTGTCGTAAGGGGTGACGGCCAGCAGCGGTGCGAACAGCTCAGTGCGGAAGGTGAATGAGTCTGGTTTCACACCGATTTTCACCGTTGGTTTGAGGATGTATTTCTTCTCATCTACAAATTCAGGGGCGATGAGCCATTTCTCACCAGCCTCAAGCTTGAAGGCGCGTTCCAGCTTTTCGTTCTGGTTGGTGATCATCGGTCCCACGATGTTGCCGGCGTTCCACACGCCGCCCACTTTAAGCGACGACGCGCAGTCTTTCAACTTCTCCATAAATTCCTCTGAATCATAGACCGAGCGCTCCACCAACAGGATGGAGCATGCCGAACATTTCTGACCTGCGTTGCCGAATGCGGAACGGCAGGCGTTCATGATGGCGTGGTCGCGGTCGCCCTTGGCGGAGAGGATCATCACGTTCTTGCCGCCAGTCTCGGCAGAGAGCGGCTTGCGAGGGTTGGCATGTGCCAAGGTCTGCGCCGTTTCCGTTCCTCCCGTGAGGATGATGTGTTTCACCACGTCTGAAGAAGTGAGCAGCGGAGTGGCTTCGCGGTCGGCGATGATGACCTGGAGTGCTTCTTTCGGCACGCCGGCATCCCAGAATGCCTTGGCGAAGAGCCATGCCACCGGTGCCGCCACCGTGGCAGGTTTGAGAATACAGGTGTTGCCGGATGCGAGGGCAGCCACGACGCCACCGCACGGGATGGCGCATGGGAAGTTCCATGGCGACAGCACCAGCACGGTTCCCTTGGCTTTCATCTCGATGTCCTTGAGCGATGCGAATTTCTTCATTGTGGTGGTGTAGAAGCGGCAGTAGTCGATGGCTTCCGACACTTCCACGTCGGCTTCCTCCACCGTTTTTCCAGTGATGGCACACATGGCTCCGTTCAGGTCGCCTCGCATGGCGCCGAGGATGTTGGCGGCGCGGTACATAATCTCGTGCCGTTCTTCAATGGTGGTGGAGCGCCATCCGCCTGGATCTTTGTCGGCTATGGAGAGGATCCGCTCCATCTGCTCCTTGTTGGCACGCGACATCTCGCACACCATCACATCGCCTTCCTGAGAGCGGTCGAAGTATTTGGCGTGGTCGTCGTTGAACACCAGCTCGGTCCCAATCTGGGTAGGAAGCAGGTTGGCCGGCTCCCAAGTGCCCCATTCCTCGCTGCGGGTGAGCGATGCGGTTGGCTCAGCCTTCCATTTGGCGAAAATCCGTTCCACCCACTCCTGGTTGCATTCGCGGTCGAAGTCGGTGTCGGGCTCGTTCACCATTTCATCCTTCGGCTCCTGTCCTTCGTATGGCTTGTTGCGGTCCTGGGTGCGGGTAGGGGTGTGGTTCAGGGAGTCCTTCATATTGTAAGCGTCGATGAACTGCTGCTCCAGGTCTTTCCATTCCTTCGTATCGGGTTTGAGCGAGAAAGAGTGGGTGAGGAAGTTGTCGGGAGCGGTGTTTTCGTCCATACGTCTCACCAGGTAGGAAATGGCGTTGAGGAAATGCTCTTTCTTCACCACCGGTGTGTAGAGAATGACGTGGTTTCCGAATTTCTTCTGCGCCCTCCACACGTGGTTGGCCATTCCTTCGAGCATCTCGAAGCAGAAACAGTCCTTCGGGGTGTGGTAGAGTTCTGTCAGCAGGTAGGCGTAGGAGATGGTGAAAAGGTTGTGGGATGCCATGCCGATGTGGAGCACCTTCGCATTCTCTGGCTTGAGGCCGCGCTCGATGATATGTAGGTAGTTGGCATCCACCTCAGTCTTGTTGGGTCTCACAGGATTAGGCCATCCGCGCATGTCGCTCACGATGTTCTCCATGTCGAGGTTGCAGCCTTTCACGATGCGCATCTTGATGGGTGCGCCACCCTCTTCCACGCGTTTGCGGGCAAACTCCAGAAGTTCCGACTGGAATCCCCAAGCATCGGGCAGGTAGGCTTGCACCACGATGCCCGCCTCATAGTTCTTGAACTGTGGCAGTGAGAGTACTTCTTTGAAGAGGCGCATGGTGAGGTGTGCATCTTTGTACTCCTCCATGTCGAGGTTGATGAACTTCGGTTTTGTCACCCCTTCCGGGTCAGTGTAAGGATAGTCGATGGCAGTCTGGTAGAGTTCCGACATCCGTCGCACAAGCTCCGGAAAGCATTCCTTGTAGTTCAGCGCATGGGTCTGGGCATAGATGCCTGAAATCTTCACGGAGATGTAGTTGATGTCGGGCTCTTTGAGTGCCTCGAGATAGGAATAGTAGCGTTTGTCGGCCTCTCCGTCGCCCAGCACCACTTCTCCGAGCAGATTGACGTTCTGGCCGATGTTCTGGTCGAATCGGGTGGCGAGATGCTTGGTGAGTTTCGGACGTGCCGCATTGATGATCACCCGGCTGGTGTCGCGGCGCAATCGCCATTTGATGATAGGCACGGTTGCCCAGCTGAATGCGGGTGTGTAGCCGAATTTCTGGTAAATCCAGAAGAGGAAATGGTCGGACTTGCCGAGGAATTTCGGGATGCCGTACTGGTCGATGAGTTCTTTCACGCGGAGCGCCAGCTTTTTGCGGTCTCTCACCTGGCTCGTCTCATCGAGCATCCTGACCATGAATTTCTTGTCGTTGGGTGTGGTCACCATGGTGCCGTACATGTGCTGCTCGCCTTTCTCCAAGCGGGTCAGCCCGGCATAACTCTCATCATAGAGTTTCCGCATCCAGGAGAATACTTCCTGTATGGTTGGTAAATTCTGTTCAGCCATAAGTTTTTAAGTGTTGGTTAGTTAAGTTATTAGTTGGTCATCTTCTCTCTCTCTCTTCAGAGAGTGGCCGGAGGGCTGAACTTCACGTCCCTGTAGCGGTGGAGTGCAGTGAGTGCCTGCTCTGAATATTTGTCGTACATAGGCGTGGGGTATTAGAGTTGTTAGTCAGTATTTACTTATCTGGGGAGGTCAGTCGCTGCTGGGCTTTCCTCTGTATTCCGACGGCAGAATGCCGAACATTTTCTTGAAATTGGAAGAGAAGGTGCGTTGGGAGTTGAATCCAGCCTTCAGACACACCTCATTGATAGGGATATTTGATTCAGTGAGCAGTTCTGCGGCGTATTTCAACCTCACGTTGCGGATGAAGTCCGATGGGGTGATGCCGAGCATGTTGTTCATCTTCGTGTAGAGGCTTGAACGGCTCATCGCCACGTCGCGGGCAAGCATATCGACGTTGTAGTCGGGGTTTTCAATATGCTCGTCGATGTATTTCACCATCTGCTCAATCAGCTGCTCCTCCTCTTCGTTGATACCGATTTTATGAGGGTCGATCTTCACGGATTCCGCAAACTGGTGGCGGGCTTCCTCACGGCGTTCAAACAACCGGTTCACTTTCTCCTCGTTGTCTTTGGCCATGCTCTCGCGTTTCTTTTTCAGATACTGGTTGAGGGCGAAATAGCCGGCTGCGAGGAGCAGCAATAGGTAGAAGGTCTTGGCCCACCAGGAGAGCCACCATGGTGGACGGATTTCTATTGGTTTCTGATAGACCGGCCCCCATTCGCCGTCGCCTACGGCTGCCTGCACCTCAAACACATAGCTGCCTGGCGGCATGGCGTTGTAGTTCACCACCACGCGGCCTCTTCCCTCGCTGCTTCCGCGCCAATGCTTGTCGAGTCCTTTCATGCGGTAGCGGTAGTGGGTCTGGGAGTAGTTGATGTGGTTGAGAGCGGAGAAAGTGAGGGTGAGGTAGTTCTCATCGTAGTTGAGGATGGTCTCTCCGTTGTCGAGGCTCAGCGACTTCTCGCCGACAAGGAACCGCGTGAGTACCACCGGCAAAGTCTGGCTGTCGGTGTCCTTGATGTTGGCGTCGATGGCGTAGATGCCGTTTTTCGTGGCGAAATAGGCGGTGCCGTCGGTGGCCACCACTGCGGCTTTCTCCACCATTTCCGTCTCTGGCAGTCCTTCGGCCGTGGTGAATTGGGTGACGATGGTGTCTGTGCCGTTGATGGTGATTCGGTTGATGCCTTTGGCCGTCCCCAACCAAATGCGTCCTTTGTGGTCTTCCACGATGCTTTGGATGCATGGATTCGACAGTCCATCCACAGCGGTGAGGCGGCAGGTGGTTTGATGCGTCTGGTCGTTCAGGATTAGTCCGTTCTGGGTGCCGAGCCACAGGCGTTTGTGGGAGTCGAGAAATGCGCAGTTGAATTTGTTGCTGTATTTTAGGTATGGCAGCACAGGGTCGTAAGGGGCAATCTCATCGGTGGCGGTGTTGAGGGTGAAAATGCCGTTCTGGGTATAAACAAGTACGGTTTTTCCATCCAGTTTCACGGCTCCGCGCATGGCTCTGTAGCGGTCGAGCAACTCATTCTTGTCGTTCAGGCATTCAAATTTGTTCTTGTCGGGATAGACGTAGCCGAGGAATTTGTTGAGGTTGCACACCAGCAGGCGTTTGCCATCGTCGAGCACGATGCAGAACCTATAGTGTGAGTGTTTCTGTCCCGGATAGTTGTGCATCTCTCCTTTCCAAGTCTTGCTCTCCTTATAATAGTGCATGGTGAGCAATCCCTGTATGGTGCCCACCACAATGCTGCCATCGGCCAGGGGCGACATGTCGATGCAGTTGTAGTCTTCGCCCAATCCCTGCACTTTGCTGAGGGATTTTTCCTTGGTGTTGTAGTTGTAAATCCCTTTGTCTGTGCCGATGAGGATGTTGTCACCGCTTCTCAGCATGCATTTCACGTTCATGTTTTCGGAGTCTGTCACCAGTTTCAAAGGATGTTTCTTAGGGGAGTGATAGACGATACCAGTGGGGCTCACACCAGTCCAGATGCCTCCCAAACGGTCCTGATGGGCAAAAGTCAGGTGCTGACCTTCTTGTTTGTGGATTAGTTCGGGCGGAGTGGTGGAAGATTTGTTGATGTCTTTTTCCGAAAGAAAATACAGTCCGTCGTTGGTGGCGATGAGGATTTGCCCGTTGCGCAGCCGTTCCATGCTGTTCACGCGTGTCTGCAGGAGTTGGGTCCAACGTCGGTTGGGAATGTCGTAGAGGAAAAGTCCTCCGCTCGACTTGTTCTGGCTGATGATGGCGGTCTTTCCATCCTTGTGCATGAATCCATAGACACAGTGGTCTGTGATGGGGTTTCCGTCACTCACGTTTTGGGTATCGGTGTGTACAGCCTTTTTCTTGCTGTCGTCCCAATGCACCACGGCGCCGTTGTTGATGAATATCAAGTATTTGCCTTGCCCCACTTTCAGCACGGAGGTCACATGCAAGTCGTTGTCAATCTGCTTTTTTGTGAGCTGGTAGGTGAGCTTTGCGGGATGTTCCCAGTCGTAATGGAGCAAACGTCCGTCGTTCATGTAAAGCCATGCGGTCGTGTCGTTGTCCATGCAGAAATTTTTCACGTTGCGGATGTCCTCGCCGCTTGGAGCGATCAATTTTGGTATGTCGTAGCGGAATTCCCTGCGGTCGGGGTCATAAATGAAAAGATGGTAGTAGTCGCGCATCCATATCAATCCTGATGGGCCGGCCCAATGAGCGCAGCCACCGAAACACTGCATTTCCACCGTGTTTTCCAAGTTGTATTCCTGCGTGTAGAACTGCATGCCGTCGAAGAGATTGAAAACACCCTCGGTCTCCACAAGTATCTGTCCGTTTGGCAACTCCACAATCTGAAGGGTCTGGTTGGTGGACAGTCCGTTGGTGGTTGAGAATGTTTTTTCATCTGCTTTTGCCGTGTTCCAAAGGAAAAAAAGCAAAAACGTCAGAAACGACAGTTTATGATTGAAATGAGCCATTAATAGTTTTCTTAAGTGTTATAGTTTTCTGAAAAGAAAATGAGTGTATGTTTTCAGTTGTAGTTTTCAGATTCAAAAAATAATTACATACCTTAACTATTGCAAAGTTAATGTTTTTTTTATACGATTGTACTTTTGGCTGATTATTTTTTGTGTTGTTTTTGTCCAAATGACGTGTCGTTTTTGTCCAAACATTCAATTTGGACGTTTTTTCTGCTGTTTTTGGTCAAAACAGACACTTCTCATTATATTATAAGAATTACTTTTGCAGTGGAAAGTAAAAACTTTTTTCATAGAATTTAGTTTGGTTAGTTTAATAAATTAAAATTCGTTTCAATGAGCATTCTTTTTGGGGGGACGAAGATTGCTTTTAGCTGCCGAAGGGCAAACATCCCGGTCTGCATTTGTGAAAATGTGGACTGGGACCCTAAAAAAGGGTGAAACCAATTCAAGAGATATAATTAACACGATATATTAACCAATTCTACTATTAACTTTTAAAAAAAATGATTATGAACAAAAAAATTACTGCGTTTTTGTTGTCATGCTTTTGTGTGACAGCCCTTCATGCTGCAGTGGCCGAAGCTCCTTATCAGCCTACTGAAGAGGAGCGTGAGCTGGCGAACAGCGTGATTGAGAACGGCAACTACCGTATCTATACGGAAGTGAGCGGTTCGAAGTACTATCTCCAGTCGCAGAGCAACCGTCAGGTGATTTTCACTACTGACAAGAGCGCTGCCAGCGAGTACAATTTTGAGTTGAGAGAGACGGCCGGCAAGTTTGCCCCTCAGGCTTGGCGCATCAACTACAACGACCAGTTCCGTTTCTCCAATGGCAGCAACTCTGCCACCAACGGCCAGACCTACCTCAGCATGGCAGAGTCGAAGAACGACCGCGATGACTTCGAGCGTCAGGTGGTTTATGCCAAGGCCGACGGCGACGAGTATGTGTTTGCCTTCAGAGCCACCAACGCCACCAGTTCTGATGAGACGGTGTGGCAGGCTTGGTCGAAAAACTGCTATTGGACGGTGAACACCTCTGCCGAACTTCCTTATCCGTGCTATGACGTGGAGAATCCTGGCAAGGCAAGTTTTGTGTGGAAAATCGAATCCACCAAGGAGCAGTATGCCGCCTACGATCTCAACAGCATCAGTGCCGATGAGTTCCTTTCCAACCCAACGGCCGACGGACTGTGGAAATTTGAGAAATTCAACTATGCCACAGGTAAATACACTTTGTTTACAGAATGCTCCGATTCTTCGGCAGCCAACTATGTGGACATCTATCAGCCTTGTCGTGTGGGCGGAGAGCGTGTAGTGGAGATTGAGGGACTGACCGAATGGTCGAACGACAACACCTTTGCAGCCATCACCCGTAAGGCTTGGACCGACTATCCTGTATATAATGTGGATGGCACCCGAAACAACAGCAAGGAACGTTTCGCCTACGTGGCTTACGACCAGAAACTTGGTTTTGAGGTTTATGCCAACGACGAATATGCCAGTGTCATTTCTTTCGTCATACCTAAGGACGGATTCTATCAGGTGGATGCCACCATGGTACGTCAGGACCTCCCTGCTGGACGCGGACAGCTGGCGCTCGTGCCGCGATTCCGCTACAAGAACTCCAAAGACCCAGATTCCGCCAGTCCTAAGTTCGGTCTCGCTTTCCTCACCTTCGGTCAGGAAGGAGCTGAGATTGCCGGCTACACAGGCAACGCACATATCTCCAACGGTGGTGAGCAGCGCTATGAGGCTCAGATTCCGGAAGACCTTTCTTTCGCTTTCGAAGCCAAGGCAGGCGACATCGTGTCGATGGAAGTCAACACCGACAGCACCCACGTGTTCAGCAACTGGGCACGCGACTACTATGGACGTGCTTTCTACAAGAAACTGGAAATCACTCAGGTGAATGAGTCTGCTGCCAAGCAAAACGCCAATTTTGCCGACACATACGGAGAATCGGCTGACCTCGAGACACTCAAGACTATGATCGACGAATGCAGCGACTTCCTTGCAGATTGTGACTATGGAACCGCATTCGGACAGTACAGCGAGGAAATTGCCACTCAGGTGGACGAGATGCTCGGCGAAATCTATGACGCACTTGAAAACGACCAGATCCACGCTTACAATGCCACTGGCTATCTGCAAGAATTGAAAGAGGCTTGGGCTGCATTCCTCAGCTCGAAGGTGGACATTGACTACACTGCTGAAGGCAACTACATGCTCATCAACACTGACCCACTCTCTGGCGCTACAGTCACTGACCCTGAGGTGATGGCTGTCAACACAGACTCTCCATGGGGATTCTATTATTATGAGGTGGAGAAGGGTACCTACACCCGCTTCCCGAACCATGATACAGGCAGCAAATATGGAAATGCGGAAGTGAACGCATGGTATAAGGGCACTGGCGACTGGCTCTACATTGCCGACAACGGCGATGTTCACCCGATGACTAACCTCGCTCCGGCCATCATGTTCACCGCTCCAGAGGATGGTGTCTATAAGGTGGACTTTGGTTGCTACCGTCCAAATCCTAACGCAACTGTGGAGAATCCGCTGTGGATCCGTTCACGCTTCATGAAGGCTGGAACCGAGACTTTGGACAAAGAGTCGTTCATGTATGCCAAGGAGTATGGTTCTGTAGCCAACGATGGTCAGGGTGGACGTGCTCCGATCACCATGGACTATTATGTCAACATGAAGAAAGGTGACAAGATCACTTGGGAAATCGACTGCTACACTTCTGGCCGTAACTCCAGTGCAGGCACACTTTTCACCCGTCTCTCCGTGGCTAAGGGCATTGATGCCGAAAGCCCTTACACACTTGAGAACGTACCAGAAGGTGCTGACCTCTTCGATGCCTACAGCATGGGCGATCCGACTCAGCTCATTGCCGCCATCTCTGAGGCTCAGGCTGCTTACGACAGCTGCAAGGACAACCTCGGCACTGAGGGTGGACAATATTCAAGCGAGATCGCCAGTCAGCTCGTAGCTGAGATTGAGGCTGCAGGCCAGATGGTTGATGCTGGTGACACACAGTACAACATGGATCAGAAGATGCTGGCGTTGAAAGCATTGGCTAAGTCTCTCCTGGAATCAAGACTGCCATACGAAATCTTTATCGAAGGCACTTATTCCGTGCAGTTGGTTGACACTGAGAAATATCTCACTCAGAAGAACAAGAACTCCAATGGCACTAACTATTATGCAGCATTCGCTGACATTGCCGCAGTTCAGGCTGACGCCACAAAGAACGGTGTTGAACTTTCTGACTATAACTGGACCTTCAACTTCAAGAAAATCACAAAGAAGGTGCCGACAGGTGAATATGACGAGGCCACTGGCGACGACATCACAGTGGATGTGGAGCAGACTTCCATCTACAATGCCAACGGTTATGTTTCTGAGTTGGGTTATGTGATTGAAAGCACTGACGAGACGCAGGCTCCTGCCTTCCGTTTCTTCAAGCAGAACCTGGAGGATGAGACTTTCGCCATCATGAACCAGAGTGGTGCTTACTGGAACGGATCGTTCGCTTGGAAGAGCCCATACGATCAGGTGAACACCACCGCCACTCCGAACTACATCTTCGTTCTCTCTGACATGACCATCGACACCGCTACTGGCATCGGCACCATCAGTGCAGAGGGCAGCGCAGTGGTAGGCACTCAGTATTACTCTCTCTCTGGCATGTTGCTCAATGCACCTCAGAAGGGTATCGTGCTGAAAGTACAGAACATGGCCGACGGCACCAAGAAGACCACCAAGGTTCTCGTGAAATGATGAATTGACTTGATTATGATGACTTAATATCATTTCAAGAGTATATTATCTGTTATTTTTTTGCCTGCAAGCATTTCGAGTTGATGCTTGCAGGCGTTTTTTTGATATCCAAAGAAATAGACTTGGTTCTGGTCCCGTTGCATGACGCAAGATGCGTCGCCCCCCCGTAAAGTTGTGCAACGTCAGAAGAATGTGGGGTAAAAAAGGATGTTACGCATCTGTGGTTTGCTTGCATTTGGGATTTTACGAACGGACGATAAGACGTTATGCAAACCTTACAGGGGGACGACGCATCTTGCGTCGTGCTATAGGACATGAAGCCTGCTTTTACGTCATTTGCGGTTTGACTTGTGCTATGCGACATGAAGCCAACTGCAAAACCATCAGCATCTTACCTCGCGATGCATGATTTACCTTATAATAATATTATAATCAGGTATCTTTTATTTATAATCTCGTACTATTTTGATGAATCCATGAATAAATCGTCAGCATTTCTCAAAAATGCTGTTTTTTTTATCCAAAACAGGTGTCGGAATTGTCCAAATGTCTGAAATGGACGAATTTAACTGCCACTTTTGGAAGAAAAATGCAGATGCTCTTGCTTGGTTTATCCTAATTTTGCATCAGAAAAAGTAAGACATTTTCATAAGTTTAGTTTAAGTTTAGTTAGTTTAGATTTAGTGTTTTTTAAGGGTGGTTCTATAAATTAGCTTTAGGCTGTGGGTTGGCTGTTTTTGAGTAGATTCGCTTGCGAGAATGCAGGAGCGTAGCGAGCTACGGTTCAAATTCTTAAAAGCGAAGATGCCAAAAAAAGACAGCCACAGACAAAGATAATTCAATAGAATTTAATAATTAATAGAACAACCCTTTAGTAGGTATTGGTTTCTTAAGGTAATCAGATTTTTTCATGGATAACAAGATGCAGTTTGATTATTAAAAGAATACGGACGACATTATTTTAAGCAAGTAGGAAAATGAGTCATCTAGGTTAGTTTTTATTGCTGTCCGCTAAAAATTAAATGAACATTAAAAGTCTTCCGCAATGCCGAT
>R25__coassemble_1199_pt1 | contig 13414 bp, 9 predicted proteins | sample R25__metabat2_high_PE_055 | metagenome-assembled genome bin R25
GGGTATTTTATGGGGTATTTTTTTACCATTACCTATATAAATTCAGTTTCTAATTTTAAAGTATCAATTTTTTTTCTTAACTTAGCAACCTGAATGCACCATTGTATGATGCAAAGCTATTAACCTTATATTCCTTTTGCAAGAAACAACTAAACCTAAAGGGAAACAACTAACAAAACTAAATATCAACATGAAAAAATTTACATTACTGATCGCAGCCCTGCTGCTTATCACATCATCCCTCAATGCCGCCAACAGCAAGACAGAAGTGGCGCAAGTGAGCAGTTCCGTGAGTCTGACCACTGACGTGGACTATGTCATCACGGGTGACATCCCGTTTGCCACCGCCGGCAGTGTAGATATCCAAAATACGGAGCACGCCGTGCTGATTATCCAGAAAATCAAGCCGAGCAAAGTGATAGCCAACTGGATGGGCAATATCTTCATCAAAGGCGAGAAAGCCGTGAACGGCAAGAACTGCCAGGTGAAGATGTACAATCGCGGTGCCATTGTGTTTCCTTACGGCAGCGACTTCAAACCGCTGACCTGCTACACAGAGGAGAACTACGGCGGCACCTCATGCAACAACTATACCGAAGGCCATTCCGGCGGTTACATGAAGACAATGACTTCTGCCCTTCTGAACAACCAAGTCAAGTCGTTCAAACTGAAGCGTGGCTATATGGTGACCTTCGCCATCGGCACATCAGGATGGGGCTACAGCCGCTGTTTCATTGCCGACCAGGAAGACCTGGAAGTGGCCACGTTGCCAGCCATCTTGAGTGGCAGGATTTCCTCTTACCGCCTGTTCAAATGGTTCAACGCCCACAAGGCAGGTTTGGCAAGCAACGGCGACTATAACGCCAATCAGGCCTTGAACACTTCTTGGTGTTACGACTGGGCACAGGGCAACTCGAACAACCTTCCTGACACGGAGTGGGTGCCTAATCACATCTATGAGGACTATCCATCCACTTCCACCTGCGGAAGCGTGGACGGCTCCTGCCACATGAAAGCGAACAACGAGCCGGGCAACTCAGCCGACGACCGTCCCCAGGACGTGGAGACCGTGCTGAACAACTGGCAGAACATGATGCGTACGGGCATGCGCCTGTGCTCTGAGTCCTCTCACGACGGCTCAATGAATCATCTGAAAGAATTCATCGACTCCATCGATGCCCGTGGCTGGCGCTGCGACATTCTTGACCTTCACTGCTACTGGGCGAGCGGCACATTCAACAGCCTGACCTGGTACAGCGACCACTACGGCAACGGCCGTCCAATCTGGATTTCCGAGTGGGTCTGGGGCGCATCGTGGAACAACAATGGAATCTTCGGTGCGGTTTCCGACCGAAGCGATTTCTCCAAAGCCACTCAGCAGATCAACTACAATGGCACCAAACCAATTCTCGACCTCTTGAACAGCAACAAACGCGTGGAACGCTACGCTTATTGGAACAGCGAAGCCAACTGCTCTAAAATCTACAAAGATGGAAAGTTGTCAACCTTAGGTGAATACTATGCCACGATGAACGATGGCATGGGTTATGACCCATCCCTTCAGTTCATCCCAAAAGAAACCCGTATGGAGAACTTGGGTGAGCTGACCTGCACCTACACCAAGACGAAAGGCACCGTGGTGCTGAATTGGAAAGACCCTAACGGTGACCTGATGGACAAAATCATCGTGCAGTGCAAGTTGCCAGGCACTATCAGCTACAAAGACATCGCAGAGGTGGATGTGAAAGATAAGAACGGCAACACTGTGTCGTATGCCTACACGGATGAGGTGAGCGAGCCTGGTGCCTACACTTACCGCATCAAGGCTGTCTCTTACAAAAACAAAACATTCCTGACTAACGACGTGACGGTTGACGTGGCTCCCGCTCAAGGAACCGGTTCATTCCAGTTTGGAAAGTTGACGGTAAGTTCATCCGACCCAATGTCCACCTCATTCAGCGAGAGCCAGAGCGTGGCTCCAAATGTGTTCATGGGAACGATGACGAACTACAACAGTGCCTACTATGCCAGCAATTTCACCTGCAAGACGCGCAACCAGAATTCCTTCTCATTCCAATTCCAGCCATGGTCAACCAACAAGGGAACCATCTCCAAGAATGAGGACCTTCCGTTCATGGCCATTCCAAGCGGAAATTATGACTTTGACGGCCTGCAATGTGAGGTGAATGAAGTGAAGTCAGAGAAAACACTTTCGGGCACCTCCAACATTTACTCAGAGGAGAGCGAGGTGGTGTTCACCCAACCATTTGCCGAAGGCGTGGTTCCAGTGGTGCTGACAGAAATCCGCAATCCAATCTTGTCAACCACAGCATTCTGTGTGCGTGTTTATGACGTGACCAACAAAGGATTCAAGTTCAGGGTTTATACAGAAGAAGCCACAGGAAAGACCGTTTCGCTTCAGATGAATGTTGCATATTTCGCCATTGCACCTGGCGTCGGCACCATCGACAGTGAGAACAGCATCTATGTGGCAGCCGGTCATGGAAGTCAGGAACAGATTTACGGTTCGTCTCTCCGTGAGAACCTCTTCACGGTTGACAGCGAGAATGGTCCTCAACAGCTCTACATGCAAAAACCAGCCGTTTTCACCGCTCTTCAGACCAACAACTATCCTACAGTTGTGATGCTTCGCCGTACGGATACGACTGAGAAAGACGAAGAGGGACAGACCTGGACAACAGGTGTGAAGGTGAAACGAATCCTCGACCACGACATTGTGGTTGACGGATCCACAATTTCCCGCAACTCCACCTCTGCCTCCACCGAGGCTTACCGCGACAACATGGGTTGGGTGTGCGTGAGCGGAACTATCCTCCAGGGTGAAGACAAGACTCCTGTGGGCATCAGCAGTATCAGCCGCGACAACGCTTCCGAACTCATGCCTACTGTAGAGAACGGAAGGATTCACGTGGCAGGCGTAAAGAAATATGACGTATACTCCATTTCCGGTGCAAAAATGAACCCTAACGGCGTTCTGACTCCAGGCATCTACGTGGTCCGTGCAAACGGCAAATCCATGAAGGTGCTCGTGAAGTAAACACTTATCAATACATACAAAAAAGGGGAATGTGCATGATGAACTGCACATTCCCCTTTTTTGTATGATGGAAGATGATGTCATCACCTCACGATGGGAGGTTGCTGACCGTCTCTATCCATCAATAATCAGTGGAAGAGAAAAGGTCACAGATTTTCTCCAGCCACAGTTTGTCGGTCTCATCAAAAGTGGAGAGCCGCTCACTGTCGATGTCAAGGACAGCAACAACCTGTCCTCCACGATCATGGACTGGCACTACGATCTCACTCTGAGACAAAGAACTGCAGGCGATATGTCCTGGGAACAAATGCACATCATGCACCACCTGAGTGGTGTTTTCTTCCCAGGCCGTTCCGCACACCCCCCTGCCCTTCTTTATCCGCGTGCATGCCAATGGTCCCTGGAACGGGCCAAGCAGAAGGGTGTCCTCACTGACCACACGGTAAAAGCCAGTCCACCAAAATTTAAACTCTTCATGGAGCACAGCCGCCACGTTCGCCATATTGGCGATCATGTCGGTCTCTCCCTCAAGAATGGATTTGATTTGCGGGAAGAGTTCCGCATATTTCTCGTCTTTAGTATTCATATCGATATATTAATTAGCTCATCGATTGCAACCGCTTTTGGTTGAATATTGCTTTACACCTGTTTAAAAAAATTCTTATGCGTTGCCACTTTTCTTTTTCCTCAGTTGGTCTGCGATGGCATACTGAATGGCTGCGTTCGTGTCGTCGCCAGCAGCAGAAAGGACGTCGCCATAAAGCTGATGCGCACTGATGTTGTCGGGCTTGAGCGAAGTGCAACGTTCCAGGTCTGCTATTGCCTCCTCCAGCTTGTCCATGGCATAGAATGTCTTCGCTCTCCAATAAATCGCCTTGAAAAGATGCGGTGCCTCGTCAAGCACCTTATTGACAGCAGTAAGTGCCTTCCGCAGTTGTCGCTGCTGAAGCAGCAGTTTGACTTTTCCCACCGCCGCATCATGGCATTTTGGACTGATTCTCAATGCCTTGTCGTAGTTTGCCGTAGCCGCTTTCACGTCGTCGAGCCTGACACATTCCTCAGCCATGCGCACATATTCCTGCGCCAGTTCATCCAGCATCTTCTCCTTTTTCCTCACGACAGCCTTCAATTCCTTGATATCGTCATTCAACCTGTCGATTGTGCGGTCTTTAGCATTGATGACATCCAATTTTCTGCGTATATAGCGTCGTGGCAGTGGTTTTTCTATGTCATATCTGGCGTGGATCGCCACAAAGAAATGGTCGAGAAAAGCCTGGAAATCACCTGCATCGAATGCCTTCACCGCATCCTGATAGCTGATGTCGGCCTTCGCCATCTTGAGTGCGCTCTGAACGGCAGCCTGATCGTTAAACGTTTTGGAAAAGCGGACCACAAACGGATTGACAAAAATGTCGGTACGCCGGATGTCCTGCTTCAACCGTATTCCTTCGAGCGAACGGCACCGGCTGAGCGCCACGTATGTCTGACCACCCACAAACGCCCCTCCCGTGAGGTCGATGTTGACGCGGTTGAAAGTGAGTCCCTGGCTCTTGTGGATGGTGATTGCCCATGCCAGTTTCACAGGAAACTGGGTGAAAGTGCCAAGCAGGTCCTCCTCGATTTTTTTCTCTTTGTCGTTGTAGCGGTAGCGCACATTCTCCCACTGCGCCATGAACACATCGAAATGCATGCCTTCGTCAGTGACAACATAGAGACACTCCCCATTCTCGCTCACTCCTTCCACCATACCGAGAGTTCCATTCACCCATTGCTTGTCCTGGTCGTTCTTGATGAAGATGACCTGAGCGCCCACCTTCAGTTCAAGATTCAAAGAGGTAGGCATGGAATTTTCCGGAAAATCCCCTTGAACGGCTCCTTTGAACGTGAATTTCTGGGAATCGATGGCGTCGAGGTTTCGCTGGTTGATGCTGTCCACCACATCACGTCTCGTTGCCAGCGTGATGGTGAAGTTCTCCTGCGGATTGTCCACCCCATCGTGAGTTTCCGCCGCCGTCTCATCCACCCTCATGTGGAGGAGCTGGAGGTCGGCATCTGTAATCTCGTTTTTGCGGATATGGTCGAGAATCCCGATGAATGCTGGGTCCGACTGCCGGTAAACCTTGGTAAGTTCCACAGACACAAGCTGCATCTGCCTGAACACATGTGCCGCAAAAAAATAAGGCGACTCATAAAAACGGTTGATGATGTCGCGTTCGTCGCGTGTGACCACCGGCTCCAGTTGAAAGACATCCCCCACAAGCAGCATCTGCTTACCCCCAAAGGGGATTCTCATGTTTCCGGAATAAACCCTCAGAATACGGTCGATAAAATCGATGATGTCGGCCCTGACCATGGAAATCTCATCAATGATGACCAATTCAAGGCTTTTGATGAGTTTCACCTGTTCCTTGTTGTATTTGAGGAATGCCCTGAGTTTGTTAGTAGTGGCATAGTCTGGATTGTCGGGGGTGAGAGGATGGAACGGAAGTTTGAAAAAACTGTGGAGCGTCTGTCCTCCCACATTGATGGCGGCAATTCCCGTAGGTGCGAGCACCACGGACTTTTTCTTTATTTCATCCCTGATATATTTGAGGAAAGTGGATTTCCCAGTCCCCGCCTTTCCCGTGAGGAAAAGGGAATTATTGGTGAACTTGATAATGTTCAACGCGTTTTTAAACTGGGGATTTTCGAGGTCCATGAAAAGGGATGAAAAAAGAATGGTTATTCAAAGAAATCGTCATCAATCTGTGTCTCGACAGGTTGCTGTTCCTCCGCATTCGACACATCAATACCATTAGATATGTCCTCCTGCCTGTAGTTGCGCACGGTGTCGGGTTTCGGCATCGGCTCCTGCGGTTCGTTGGAATGTCGGCGGGAGAAGTTGTCGTCGTAATAGTTTCCATCGTCTTCCTCTTCCTCAGGTGTGTAGTGCGAATAGGTTGACGGTGCGATGAAATTCCTTGGCGGAGAGAATTTTGCCCTGTACTGTTTGAGATTGTTGTCGGCCAGCACTTTATTCATGAAATAACCAAACACAGGCAAGGCAGTACGCGCTCCCTGTCCGAGTGCACCATTCCGGAAGTGAATACTTCTGTACTCACCTCCCACCCAAGCTCCAGCCACGAGTTTCGGTGTGCATCCCATGAACCACGCATCGGAATAGTTCGATGTGGTTCCGGTCTTTCCGCCCACGTCGCACTTGGTGGAATCCACAAAATCCCATATACGTCTTGACGTTCCTCCTGGGTCGTGCGTACCCGCCCTTAGGAGTTGCTGCATGAAATAGGCAGAGCGGTAGGACAGCACCTTTTCAGGCGGATCCACATTGTTGTTGCAGTCATAAATCACATTGCCATCGCGGTCCTCAATGCGGGTGACAAGCACCGGTTGCCGGCTCATGCCTTCGTTGATAACGCAAGCATAGGCGCTGACCATATCGAGGAGCGACACATCACATGCACCGAGGGAAATGGCAGGTGTGGATTCCAGCTCCGTCTTGATTCCCATGCGGTGTGCGAGAGCAATGATATTGGATATTCCCACTTCCAATCCAAGCCTTGCCGCGATGGTGTTGACCGACTTGGCGAATGCCTGCCGTAGTGTCATTTTCTGTTCGCTGCTTGCTCCTCCCGAGTTCTTCACCCTCCATGTGTTGGTGTGGTTGTTGGAGTCCTTGTATTTGATAGCTGTGGAAGTGTCGAGCCTCCGGTCCATCGGCACGAGTCCGAGATTCTCGAAAGCAGCCGCATAGACAAACAATTTGAAGGTTGAACCTGGTTGGCGTGTGGCCTTGACCTTGTCGTATTTCCAGGTGTTGAAATCCACATCGCCCACCCATGCCTTCACATATCCGGTCTGTGGCTCCATTGCCACAAATCCGCAATGGAGGTAGCGCAGCATATATCTGATGGAGTCCATGGACGACATGGTTTTCTCCACTTTCCGGTCGGAGCCAGTGTAGGCGAATAGTTTGACCTTATGCGGGAGGTTCATGTAATAGTCCACCGAATCCGGCGTGTCCATATATTTGGCTTGCAGCTCTTTATAGTAATTCGTTGACTTGGCAATGTTCTCAACGAAATTCTTGATGACACGTCCTCTTTTGTCGCGCCACGGCTGCTGCCCCCTCCAGTGGTCCTCAAAACGCCCTTGGAGCTGGTTCATCTGCTTCATCACCGCCTGTTCTGCATAACGCTGCATACGGGTGTCCACGGTGGTGTAGATTTTAAGACCGTCGGTATAGAGGTTGATGTCGCTGTAGGCACACCACTCACGCAGGTAGTCCTTGACCGCCTCCCGGAAATACTGTGCCTGTCCGTCGAACGGTGTCTCTATGTTGTAGTGGAGCTCAATCGGCTTGGCTTTCGCCTCTTCCGCCTCAGATTTTGATATCATGTTGTGGCGGTACATGTTGTCGATGACCACGTCTCGCCGCTGCTTGCTGTTGTCGGGGTTGATCATCGGATTGTAGAGCGTGGTGGCCTTGAGCAGTCCGATAAGTGTGGCAGCCTGCTCGATGGTCAGTTCCTTCGGCGTGGTGTTGAAAAAAGTCTTGGCCGCCGTCTTGATTCCATAGGCGTTGCTTCCGAAATCAACTGTGTTGAGATAGAGGGTGAGAATCTCCTTCTTGGTGTAGAGATTCTCGATTTTATAAGCTGTGTTCCATTCTTTCGCCTTCATGATGAGCATCTTCAGTCCAGGCACCTTGCACAGGAGTCCGTTTGTGTACTGCTGCCTCATCTTGAACATATTCTTGGCCAACTGCTGAGTGATGGTGCTGGCACCGCGAGGGCTGCCTTGGATAATGTCTTTCAAAGCGCCAAGAATACCCTGATAGTCCACACCATTGTGCTGATAGAAGCGTTCGTCTTCTGTGCTGATGAGCGCCTGAACCACATAAGGTGAGATATCCTCAAATCTGACGGCTGAGCGATTTTCCGTGAAATATTTTCCGATAACGACATTGTCGCTACTATAGATGACGGACGCCTCGCTGTACATAGGATTCTCCAACATGGACAGTGAAGGCGACTTTCCAAACAGCCACAAGAAATTCACATCCACCGCTCCCATGAAAAGGAAGAAAAGGATGAAAAAAGAAGCGATTGGAGTGATGATCCGCTGATACCACTTTCCCCGGTATTGTGCCCAATACCAGCTCCAGAAACCGGTTTTCCTCTTTTGCCTGTTGTGGCGGTGACTGTATTGTTGTTTGCGTGCCATACGCGAAAGGTTCAAAAATGGTGGTAAAAAGTTCAATCAGCGAAGATACAAATTATTTGCTATATTCACAACAAATTCATTATTTTTTGCTCACAGGCATCGAGTGAGAAGGCGTCCAAATCAATCCATTCCACCTCAGGGTCTTTCTTGAACCAAGTGAGTTGCTTCTTGGCATACACTCTGGTGTTCTTCTTGATCCGCTCCACGGCGAAATCCAGTTCCCATGTGCCATCGATGACATTGAAGAGTTCCTTATATCCCACAGTGTTGAGCGAGTTGAGGTGGCGGTAAGGATAGAGCCCCCTCACCTCCTCCATCAGTCCTTGCTCCATCATCAGGTCCACCCTCCGGTTAATCCGTTCAAAAAGCACCTGCCTCTGGCGGTTAAGGCAGACTTTCACGATGCGGAACGGCCGTTGTTTTCTCACCCCAGTACGAAATTGTGAGAAAGGACGTCCTGTCATATAATAGATTTCGAGCGCATGGACGATGCGTTTTGTGTTTTTCAAATCCGCAATGGCATAATAGTCGGGATCCACCAGCCTCAGTTCGCTGAGCAGCGCCCGCTCTCCCTCTTGCCGGAGTCTGTCCTTCAAGTGTTCACGCACATCTGGGTCAACAGTAGGAATGTCGTCAATCCCATTGCAGACTGCATCGATATACATCATGCTGCCCCCGGTCATCACAACCACCTCCTGTTTCTCAAAGAGCGTGTCCATCAGTTGTGTGGCTTCCTGCTCATACATTGCCGCACTGTAGTATTGGTCGAGTTCGAGAGTATGCACGAAATAGTGGGTCACCTGGCTCAGCTCTTCCTCCGACGGTGCAGCCGTGCCAATACTCATCCGACGGTACATCTGCCGGGAATCCGCCGACAAGATACAAGAAGACAAGAGCTTAGCAATACGAATGCTAAGCTCTGTTTTTCCCACGGCCGTAGGACCGGTTATGACAAGCAGTGTTTTCAAATTTCCACAGTTTTGATGAATCGTAATCAGAATGGTTCTCCATCAGAGATGTCGAGCCCTGAGATGTCGAGATCCTCATCGTTGAACTCATCCGACGTCATGTCGTCGTCGATAAAATCAGAGTCGCCAGTGACAGGATTCATGGCCATCAGATCATCAAAGTCCATCTTCTGCTGAGGCGGATTGCCCTGACTTCTCGAGACAACCGGTTTGTCGAGATGTTTGCCGGAAATGATTTCCGACAGTTCGATGAAGAACATCCGTTCCGCCAGCATATCGAAAGTATAGAGCAGATGCTGCTTCTCATCGATGAGCAGTTCATTGAGTTTGGTGGAGTCCATGACGTATGAGTCCTGGTCGGACTGTGTGTCCATGTCGAAAAGAGTGATTTCCTGGGCTTTCTCCCATCCGTTCTCACAAATGGTGAACGACGCCATCTCCGATGAGTCGTATCCGCAGGTATCGACGATAGCCTGATGCAAGTCAAAAAATGTGGCTCCCGCATCGATTTTGATTTCCCTCATGAAGTCCTCCACTTCATTGGATATGATGATAAATCTATAGACCATGGTAGATGTTTATAAGATTAGGATTGATATGAATCTATTGATATCCATTTATATGCTGATGATGTCATCTAATAATTCCCCTCTCCGACTTGGATACGAAATCAATGATGTACTCCACTTCCTTGCACATCGGGATACCGAACTTGATTTGGTCGATAGCTTCCTTGATGGTGAGGTTGCTGTTGTAGATCAGTCGGTAGGAATCATGGATGTTCTCAATCACATCTCTCGGGAACTGCCTTCTGCGCAGCCCCACAATGTTGAGTCCGGCATACGCAATCGGCTCTTTTCCGCCAATGATGAATGGTGGAATGTCCTTGCTCGTGCGGCTTCCTCCCTGCACCATTGTGTATCCTCCGATACGGCAGAACTGATGAACGAGCACCACCGCGCTGATGATGGCAAAGTCATCAACGATGACCTCTCCCGCAAGTTTAGTGGAGTTACCCATGATGATGCCGCTTCCAAACTGACAGTCATGAGCGATATGGGCGTTTTCCATGATGAGGTTGTTGCTTCCCACAACGGTTTTACCTTTGGACGCCGTGCCACGGTTGATGGTCACATTCTCACGTATACGGTTGTTGTCGCCAATGATGGCGAGCGTTTCCTCTCCCCTGAACTTGAGGTCTTGAGGAATACCACCGATCACCGCTCCTGGAAAGATCGTGTTTCCGCTTCCCATCCGGGTGCCTTCGAGCAGGGTCACATTATTCATCAGGACATTATTGTCGCCGATTTCCACATTCTTGTCGATGAAAGAGAACGGACCGATTTCGCAGTTCTCACCAATCTTGGCAGAAGGGTCGATATATGCCAACGGGCTGATTTTTGCCATTTATGCTGAATTTATGATTAAGAACCATGAATGCCATGATTCACATTTTCATTCCAATAAAAAAACTTATTCCTTATTCTTGACGATTTGTGCTGTGAATTCTGCTTCGCCCACGAGCGTGTCGCCCACGAACATAAGTCCCCGCATGGAAGAGATGCCATGCTTGACCGGTGCGAGCAGCCGAACCTTGAAAATGAGCGTGTCGCCAGGCACCACTTTCTTTCTGAATTTCACATTGTCGATCTTCATGAAATAAGTGGACCACTTTTCAGGTTCCTCAAGCGAGTTGAGCACGAGAAGTCCTCCCGCCTGTGCCATGGCTTCAATGAGAAGTACGCCCGGCATGACAGGCTCATCAGGAAAATGTCCGGTGAAGAACGGCTCGTTGATGGTCACGTTCTTCACTCCCACAATACAGTTCTCGTCAATTGATATGATTTTATCGACGAGCTGCATCGGATATCTGTGAGGGAGCATGGTGCGGATTTTGTTGACATCGAGCACCGGTTCCTTATCGGGGTCGTAAGGCGGACACTGCACTTCATGCTTTCTGATGTCCTTTCTGAGCAGCCGAGCGAATTTGTTGTTGATGGAATGTCCCGGCTTTGTGGCGATGAGTCTTCCCTTGATCCTGCGCCCCACGAGTGCAAGGTCGCCGATTATGTCGAGAAGTTTGTGGCGGGCAGTCTCGTTAGGCCATGTCAAAGGCTTGTTGTTGATATAGCCCAACTGCTTGGCATCCTTGTGTGGAATGCCGATTTTGTCGGCCAAAGCATCATAGCGTTCCTGCGAGAGCTCATTCTCATAAATGACGATGGCGTTGTCGAGGTCGCCTCCCTTGATAAGTCCGAGGTCGAGCAGTGGTTCAATCTCCCTGACGAACACAAAAGTCCTTGCTGAAGAAATTTCCTGAGGGAAGTCACTGAGAGAGTTGAGCGTGGCAAACTGGCTGGCAAGGATTCTGGAATTGAACTCAATCATGATGTTCACACAGAAGTCGTCATCAGGCACGAGGATGATATGCTCACCGTGTTCCCCTTTGATTTCAATCTTATGCTTGACAATGAAATATTCCCTGTTGGCCACCTGTTCCTGCACTCCCACCTTTTGAATCTGCTCCACGAATATGGCTGCAGATCCGTCGAGGATTGGCATTTCTGGTCCATCAAGCTGAATGAGGCAGTTGTCAACCCCCATAGCATAAAGCGCCGCCATGGAATGCTCTATGGTACTCACTTTCACGTCACCTTTCGAGAGGACAGTTCCTCTCTGGGTGTCGCCCACATTCTCAGCAATGCAGTCAATGACAGGTTGTCCTTCAATATCAATACGCTGTATCTTGTAGCCGTGGTTTTCAGGAGCCGGCAAAAATCTGGCATGGATAAACTGCCCGGTGTGCAGTCCTTTTCCCTCAACCGCGAACTCACCTTTTAGCGTCTTTTGCTTTTGCATATTTCTTATTGGATTTTTTCTTTCAGTGATTTCAGTTCTTCTTTCATGCGTGCAAACTCCACGACCATGTCGGGCAGACTCTTGAGCGCAGCCGACTGACGTGCGAATGTCTTATGGTCAACAGCAGGGTATCCCATCATCACGGCACCTCCTCGGCGTGCGAGATTACCACCCGGCACACCCGACTGGGCACCGATGCTGGTCTTATCGCCCACATGGATATGACCAGCAATGCCGACCTGTCCGCCGAACATGCACCACTTACCCACCTTGGAACTTCCAGCCACACCCGTCTGCGACGACATAACGGTGTTTTCACCCACCTCAACATTATGGGCAATCTGCACCAGGTTGTCGAGTTTCACACCTTTACCGATATGTGTGGCACCCATGGTTGAGCGGTCGATGCACGTGTTGGCACCGATCTCCACATTATCCTCAATCACCACGATTCCAATTTGCGGAATCTTTTCATAACCGTCGGCGGTTGGTGCAAATCCGAAACCATCGGCACCTATGACAGCCCCTGCATGGATAATGCATTGGTTGCCCACCTTACATTCTTTATAAATAGTGACATTGGGATTGATGACAGTGTCGTGTCCGATTTCCACATTGTCCTGAATGACCACTCCCGGGTGGATGTCGCAATTGTCGCCGACTTTCACATTGGCTCCGATATAGGCGAAAGGTGCCACATAGCAATCAGCTCCAATATGTGCGGTTGGGTGCACAAACGCCTTCTCGCTCACGCCCACAACTCTTTCTCCCATTGACTGGTAGATGGTGAGCAGCTTGGCGATGGCTTCATAAGCATCATCAACCCTCACAAGTGTGGCTTTGACAGGTTGCTTTGGTACAAAATCCTTGTTGACAAGCACCACAGAAGCCGTGGTCTCATACAAGAACTTCTCGTATTGCGGATTGGCAAGAAAAGAAATGGCTCCAGGCACACCTTCCTCAATTTTTGCGAAAGTGGAAACCGTTGCTTCCGGGTCTCCATCGACCACTCCTCCGGCGAACGCCGCAATTTGGTTAGCAGTAAATAACATGTAGATAGAATTACTGAAATTACGTTGTTACTTAAATTCAAAATGCAAAAATAGTAAAAATAATGCAATTATTAAAAAAGTGGTACTATTTTTTGTCAAAAAGTTTTCCAAATGTAGTATTACGACACAGAACAAGTGGATAATCGATGAATGAAGTACAAAAAAATGGGTTTAAACAATAGAAAAGCTAGTCATTGCCATGACGAATTACCTTTGTTAAAAAACGTTAATAATATATAAATGTTACCATGGAG
>R25__coassemble_1215_pt1 | contig 13228 bp, 9 predicted proteins | sample R25__metabat2_high_PE_055 | metagenome-assembled genome bin R25
AAGCTTGCTTAGGCATGGCCGAGCGTGAGCAGGTTCGGCGAAGCCAATTAGGAATACCAACCATATTTTTTAATTTAAACCATAATGAAATGATGAGACGATTGTTATTGATTTTGGCATGCGTGCTGACAGGTGCGGTATGCCAGGCACAGAGTGTGTATGAGTGCACGGGCGACAACGTGAATGTGCGCAGGGGTCCGGGCAAGAATTATGAGATTGTATATACCAACATTGCCCGCCCTGGCAAGGTTCAGCTCTTCAAGGGCGAGACAGTGACCTACCTTGGCGAGAAGCGGAACGGCTTCATGAAGGTGAAGATTTCGGACGATAAGAACCCGCAGGCAGGTCCAACCTGGGTGTCGGCTCAATATCTGCGCAAGCTGGGTGCAGGCAGCGGCTACCAGGGCGGTTTGAGCGCCCTTGAGCGCAAGGTGGTGGGCCGCCACATGCTGAGCCTTCAGTGGATTTCGTGGGATTACTTCGGTGTGTGCACCATCACGAAGGAGGCTGACGGACGGCTGAGATGCGTGGGCGAGCAGCTTTCGAAAGAGCATCCCGGCGACTTCCTCCGTCTGGACGGCTATGTGGAAATCGTGAATGAGAAGCATCTTGTGTTCGACGGCGACATCGCCATCAAGGTTTATCACCTCAATGATGGTGAGGAATATGTGCGCACGGGCCAATATGACTTCAAATCGACCCAGAACCGCAAATACTGGCGCGCCCAGAACCTGGAGAAGATTGACGCCACCGACTATGTGGACATCTACTTTAAGTAACTGCTTGATTAGCAGGTGAAATTGCTGATAGCCGGCTCGGATTTCCTTCTGAGCCGGCTATTGTTTGCTAAGTGGATTTTGTCTAAATAATGATTGCTTAAAAATTTCAAAAAAGGACGAAAATTATATTTATTTACACTTTATTTTTGATATAAAATGATTAACTTTGCATTTGAGAAAGAGTGTGGATTTTACAATCCAAAAGCAAATTTTTAGAACGGCGGACATAACTTCAACATTCACAGTCGTTTTCGCCAAAACCCTATATTTAATTGTAAGAATTATGAGTGAAATGAAGAAGATGAAGACTGCTCTTGTGTCGGTATTTCACAAGGATGGTCTGGACGAATTGCTTGCAGAGTTGCACAAGAACGGAGTGAAATTCTTATCGACGGGAGGCACACAGAAATTTATTGCAGAATTGGGCTATCCTTGCGAGAAGGTGGAGGATCTGACTTCTTATCCTTCGATTCTCGGTGGCCGCGTGAAGACGCTTCATCCGAAGGTGTTTGGCGGCATTTTGGGCCGCCGCTCGCTTGAGAGCGACCAGCAGGAGATGGCCAAGTATGAAATCCCAGAGATAGACTTGGTGATTGTGGACCTGTATCCATTTGAGCAGACTGTGGCATCGACCGACGACGAGTCAGCCATCATCGAGAAGATCGACATAGGCGGCATCTCACTGATCCGCGCCGCAGCCAAGAACTTCAACGACGTGGTGATTGTGCCGAGCAAGGCGCAGTACCAGCCATTGCTTGAGATTGTGAAGGCGCAAGGCGCTGAGACCACGAAGGAGCAGCGCAAGTGGTTTGCTGAGCAGGCTTTTGCCACCAGCTCCCACTACGATACCGCCATCCATGCTTATTTTGCAAAATAAACAGCAATGGCAAGGGGTGGGGGAGACAACGGCAACGGACGTTTATGCCTCATAAAACAGCTGATACAGCCAGCTCATGGCCTCCACCTGACAAAATATTAATATACGTAATCCGAAAAAAACGTAAAACTGTTCGATGAGTTTTTTTAGCTTGACACAAGATATAGCCATGGACCTTGGCACTGCGAACACCATCATCATCATGAATGGAAAGATTGTGGTGGACGAGCCGTCGGTCGTGGCGCTCGACCGCAACACGAAGAAGATGATTGCGGTGGGAAGCAAAGCTAAGATGATGTATGAGAAGACCCATGAGAACATCCTCACCTGCCGCCCTCTGAAAGACGGTGTGATTGCCGACTTCAATGCTTGCGAGCAGATGATGAGGGGACTGATCAAGATGGTGAACATGCATCATCATTTCTTCCAGCAGACGCTCCGGATGGTGATTGGTGTGCCTTCGGGAAGCACCGAGGTGGAGCTCCGTGCCGTGCGCGACAGCGCTGAGCATGCCGGCGGCAAGGACGTCTATCTGCTTTTCGAGCCAATGGCCGCCGCCATCGGTATCGGTCTTGACGTTGAGGCTCCAGAAGGTAACATGGTGGTTGACATCGGTGGTGGTTCCACAGAAATCGCCGTGATTTCTCTGGGTGGCATCGTGGCCAACAGCTCCATCAGGATTGCTGGCGACGAGTTCACCTACGACATCCAGGAATACATGAGCCGTCAGCACAACGTGAAGGTGTCGGAACGAATGGCCGAGCGTATCAAGGTGAATGTGGGCTCAGCGCTCACCGACCTTGAGAATCCGCCTGAAGACTATGTGGTTCACGGTCCAAACAGGATAACGGCTCTGCCGATGGAGATTTCCGTAAGCTATCAGGAAATCGCACATTGCATCGACAAGTCCATCGCCAAAATTGAGACAGCCGTGCTGAGTGCGTTGGAGCACACTCCGCCAGAACTCTATGCCGACATCGTGAAGAACGGTATTTGGCTGACTGGCGGTGGTGCGTTGCTGCGTGGACTCGACAAGCGATTGAGCGACAAGATCAAGATGCCGTTCCGCATTGCTGAGGATCCGTTGCACAGTGTGGCGAAGGGCACCGGCATCGCGCTGAAGAACGTGAACAACTTCTCCTTCCTCATGAGATAAGGCAATTCGCCTCTCATACGTTTTCCTCCCTCCAGGACATACCGAATGCAGTATGTCCTGAGTGTGGTTTGAATCCCTATAGATTCTCGGAAGCAGGTTTCTGGAATTGAGGAATCCCACTCAGCGGAAAACAAAAAGAATAATTTGAACAAACCCAAAGAACATTGATTCATAAGTCAACAGAACGATGCGCTATCTGATTGAACTTTATCTGAAATACCGATTCTGGCTGATTTTCATCGCCCTTGAGGTGGTCAGCCTGGTGTCGCTCGTGAAGTTCAACAGATATCAGGGCAGTGTGTATTTCACGACGGCAAATACCGTTTCGGGGGCTTGGTACAGCTTCACGAGCAGCATCTCCTCGTTTTTTGAGCTGAGGAGCGAGAACGAGCGCCTGGAGCATGAGAACGAGATGCTCCGCAAGCGGCTGAACGACCTGCGCTCGGGCTTGAAGGAAGACGAGAACACCATCGACCTGCTGTCGGAGAAGAACCGCGACCTGCGGTCCTACGACTTTGTGGGGGCTCATGTGGTGAATGCTACGCTTAACCGAGCCAACAACGTGTTTACGATTGACCGCGGATTGGACGACGGCGTGAAGGAGATGGCCGGCGTGGTCTGCTCGTCGGGTGTGGTAGGCGTGGTGTTCAAGGCGTCCGCCCACTATGCCGTGGTGGTTCCGTTGATCAATGAGAAGTCGATGGTGAGTTGCAAGCTCGACACCACCGACTATTTCGGCACGATGCAATGGCAGATGGGCCGTCCTGACATCTCGTATCTGAACAACATTCCGCGCCATGCTAAAGTCCGCGTGGGGATGGAGGTGGAGACGAACGGTTTCTCCGACATATTCCCGGAGCACATCCCGATTGGCAAGGTGGAGCGCGTGGAAGACTCCGCCGACGGTCTTTCCTACTCACTGGCTGTGAAGCTCTACACCGACTTCTCGAAGCTCCGCAACGTGTCGGTGATCAAGAATTACGCCCGTAAGGAGCGCAAGGAACTGGAAATGAAGGTTGACACCCTGCTCATGGATAAAGAATAAGGACGATGAACGAGACAATCAAACATAGAATCATCAGGCTGGTGGCCATCCTGCTCTTTCAGATCCTGCTGTGCAACAACATCCACATCCTGGGGTATGCCTCGCCCATCGTGCTGCCATACCTCACGATGAAATTCCACAGGGGCTCCGCCCGCGAGAGCCTTCTGATCTGGGGATTCGTGATAGGACTGATTTTCGACATATTCTCAAACACGATGGGAAAGGGCATGGCTTCGTGCACCCTGCTCGGCATGCTTCAGCCCTATCTGCTCCGCCTTTTCTCACCCAACGAGTCGGTCGATATGCTCGTTCCCTCATTCAAATCGATGGGATTCGACCGTTATATCTATTATGCAGTGTCGTCGATGCTCATCTTCCACCTCGTGTTTTATTTTCTGGAAGACTTCTCGCTGAACCACGTGAGGCTGATGGTGACTGGAGCGCTGCTCGGCACAGCCCTGGCGGTGCTGTTCACGGTGATAGCCGACGTGCTGCTGCCGAAGGATGCGGACATTGATTGACGGAGAGAGTTGAACATCAACTGATTTTTCTACAGACGGATGTATGGAGAAAGCAAATATTCTTGAAAACAGGAAATACATGATTGGCGGCATCATCTTGGCGATAGTTGCCATCTACATCTTCCGTCTGGCTCAGCTCCAACTCATCAGCGACGAATACAAAACCAAGGCGGACAGCAACGCCTACTACCGCAGCGTGATTTTTCCGTCGCGCGGAAATATCTATGACCGCCATGGCAAGTTGCTGGTTTACAACCAGCAGGCCTACGATATCATGGTGACGATGCGTGAGATCCACAACCTCGACACGCTGGAACTCTGCAAGACGCTCGGCATGACCAAAGATGCCTTCGTCAAACGGATGGAAGACATCAAGAACCGTGACATCAACCCCGGTTATTCCTCCTATTCCAAACAGCTCTTCATGGGACAACTCACCGAGCAGGACTATTCGGTGATTCAGGAAAAGCTTATCCGCTATCCCGGCTTCTCCATCCGCAAGCGCACCGTGAGGAAATACACCTATCCCTATCTTGCCCATGTGCTGGGCGACGTGGGGCAGGTGAGCCCAGAAGACATTGAGAACGACGATTATTACGCTGCCGGCGACTTCATTGGCAAGCAGGGTGTGGAACGCTCTTACGAGAAAGAACTCCGCGGAGAGAAAGGCGTTCAGATTCTGCTGCGCGACGCGAGGGGCAAAGTGCACGGCCACTATAAGGACGGCGCAGAAGACACGAAGCCGAAGCCAGGAAAGGATGTGACGCTGGGCATCGACTTGAAACTCCAGGCGCTGGGCGAGCGGCTGATGAAGGGCAAGCGTGGCGCCATCGTGGCAGTCGAACCTAAAACGGGCGAGATCCTGTGTATGGTTTCATCGCCCACCTACGACCCCCGCCGTCTGGAAGGAAAGGAGAGGGGCAACTACATGAGCCGCCTGTTCAGCGACAAGTCGAACCCGTTGCTCAACCGCGCCCTTCTGGGCGCCTATCCTCCCGGCTCCACGTTCAAGCCAACCCAGGCGCTGACTTTCCTTCAGGAGCACATCATCACCCCCAACACTTACTATCCCTGCGTACGCGGATTCCGTCATCAGGGCATGAAGGTGGGCTGCCACACCCACCAGTCGCCCATCGACCTCACTCATGCCCTTGCCACTTCGTGCAACGGCTACTTCTGCTGGGGACTATACTATATGTTCAACAACCGCAAACAATACCGCAGTCTTCAGGAGGCGATGACGAAATGGAAGGACTACATGGTGTCGATGGGATTTGGCTACAAGCTCGGGGTGGACCTTCCGAGCGAGTCCCGCGGCTTGATTCCGAACGCCCAGTACTACGATAAGGCCTACAATGGAAAGTGGAATCCACTTTCCGTCATCTCCATCTCCATCGGCCAGGGTGAGGTGCTCGCCACACCGATTCAAATCGCCAACCTCTGCGCCACCATCGCCAACCGCGGCAAATTCAAGACCCCTCATGTGGTGAAATCCATCAAAGGTGGGATGGTGGCCGACTCACTCACCCGGTTCAAGACCACAGACGTGCAAGCTGGGTATTACAACTATGTGGTTCAAGGTATGCGTGGCGCTGTGCTGAACGGAACCTGTACGGGTGCGAACATCCCAGGTTATGACGTGTGCGGAAAAACCGGTACGGCACAGAACCCACATGGCCGCGACCACTCAGCCTTCATGGGCTTCGCTCCGATGGACAATCCGAAAATCGCCATCTGCGTGTATGTGGAGAACGGAGAGTGGGGTGCCACCTACGGTGTGCCGATTGGCGCTCTGATGATAGAGCAGTATCTGCGGGGCGAGCTCTCTCCTGCCGCAAAGGACAAGGCCACGCAGTTTGAGCACAAACGGATCAGCTACACTGAAAAGCCGAAGAAGGGAAAAGCCGACGGGGATAAATCCGACAAGGCCGCCAAAGACTCCATCAACGCAGCGCGCAAGAAGGAGAAAGCTGAGACTCCTGAGGAGAAAGAGCTGAGGGAAAAGCGTGAGCGCATTGAAGCCGCCAAAAAGGCAGAGATAGCCCGTAGGAAGGCTGAGCTGAAGAAGATGCAGCAGGAGCAGGCGCGGAAGAAAGCGGAGAAGGAAAAACTGATGATGCAGCAGGCCCGTGAAAAGGCGGAAGTCAGGGCCAAGGCGGAGGAGACGCGCAAGAAAGCCGCGGAAATCCGAAGGAAAGAAGAAGAGCGGAAAATCCACAAGGAGCGGCGCTACAAGCAGAAACGCAAAGTGCTCTACGACGAGGCACTGGAGACCGACCGCCTCATCCGCCGGATGAAAGAGCGGATTGCGAAATGACAACATCTGTCCGGCTCCTTCAAAAGCGGCAAATCATCAACATATAATTGAGAAAAAACAAAGCAAAGTGACGAATTCGGCAAATAAAAACATATTCAGGTCCATCGACTGGGTCACGGTGATTATCTACGTCGCCTTCGTGATTTGGGGATGGGTGACCATTTGCAGTGCATCCTACAACTTCGACAACCCGAACATCTTCGGGCTCGACAGCAACTCAGGCAAGCAGCTGCTGTGGATCGGCATCGCCTTTTTCGTGGGGAGCATTCTGTTGGTGATAGAGAAGCGGATTTTCGAGATGTATTCCAATTTCTTCTATTGGCTGTTCATCGCCGTGCTGCTCATCACGCTTGTCATTGCCCCCGAAACGAAGGGTTCACGCTCTTGGATTCCGATTGGCTTCATGAAACTTCAGCCAGCAGAGTTCGCCAAGTTCAGCGTGGCGCTGGCACTCGGTCACTTGATTGACAAGCTCGGATTCTCCATGTCGAACAAGAAGGATGCGTGGAAAGCGGCGGCTCTTATCCTGCTTCCGATGGCGATTATCATCCTTCAGCGTGAGACTGGTTCAGCCCTTGTCTATCTGGCTTTCTTCCTTGTGCTCTACCGTGAGGGAATGTCCGGCTCCGTGCTTTTCTATTTCTTCATGGCGATTGTTTATTTCGTGGTGGGCGTGCGATTCAGCGACGACTTGTTCCTCAACGAGGCAGTCAGCATCGGTGAGTTCTCCGTGCTGCTGTTGGCTCAGGTTTCCATCACGTTGCTCACCAATTATGTCTGCCGCAACGACTTCGCCGCCAAGTGGATGGCCGTCATTGGGCTTGGAGTAACCTTCATCCTGTTCCTTTTCTCGGCATTCGTCATCCCGTTCGACTTTACCGCCATCATGTTGCTCATCTGTCTGGCTCAGGTGGGTTACCTCACCTATCTCGGCATCAACACACGCCTGTCGCGCTACTATATCGTGGCAGCCTTTGCTTTCTTCTCCGCTGTGTCGTTCTATATCAGTGATTTCATGCTCGACCGTCTGGAGAAGCACCAACGCGTGCGTATCGAGGTGTTGTTGGGTAAGAAATCCGACAAGATGGGCGCTGAGTACAATGTGAACCAGGCGAAAATCGCCATCGGATCAGGAGGTTTTGAGGGCAAGGGTTACTTGAAGGGCACTCAGACAAAGCTGCGTTACGTGCCGGAGCAGGAGACGGACTTCATTTTCTGCACGATTGGAGAAGAGGGCGGTTTCTTGCAGTCGGTGCTGCTGTTGATTGCCTACGCTTTCTTCATCTGGCGGTTGATAATGCTTGCAGAACGTCAGCCCGACACGCCAGGCCGTGTGTATGGCTACAGCGTGGCTTGCATCTTCCTTTTCCACTTGTTCATCAACGTAGGCATGGTGCTCGGCCTGACTCCGGTCATCGGTATTCCACTGCCGTTCTTCTCCTACGGTGGCTCCTCCCTTTTCGGATTCACCATCCTCCTTTTCATATTCCTGAGGATGGACGCAGAGTCGAAACTCAGCTACAAGGTGCAGGGGTGAAGTTTTAGACTTTAGACGTTAGGCTTTAGATTTTTGACTTTTAGACTTTAGGGAGACATTCGGACTACTTGGACAGACCTTAGAGATATAAAAAAAGGTGTCGCATCATTCATGCGACACCTTTTTCTGTATGTTGATTTTGGGTTATGCCACCTTGTTGAGCTTCTTCAGGATGCAGAAGATGAAAGCGGCAGAAACGAGGCAGATGACGGCAAGCACACCCCAGATGAGCGTGAGGTCGCTTCCCCACATCAGTGCTGGAATGGCCACGAGGAAGTTACCGATAGCGGTGGCCACGAACCATCCACCCATCATCATTCCCTTGTACTTAGGCGGAGCTACTTTCGATACGAAGGAAATTCCGATTGGCGAAAGCAACAACTCAGCGAATGTGAGGATGAGATAGGTTGAGATGAGCAGGTTAGGAGTGATGGCTGCCACTTGGTCGGCTACCTGCTTTCCACCTTCCATGTGGGTTGACGGCAGTGGTTGTCCGATGCAGAAAATGGTCATGATGATGTAGGCGGCAGCCGCCACGAGCATACCCAATCCAATCTTCAGCGGTGCTTTCGGTTCTTTTCCTCTCTTGCCGAGTGCGCCGAAGATGGCCATGCTGACAGGAGTGAGAAGCACAACGAATGCAGGGTTGAACTGCTGGAAAATCGGAGCCTCGATGGTGATGCTGTCCTGCGAAACGGTGTATTTATAGATGAGCAGGCCGATGGCCACCAGCGTCACGACGCCTGAAATGGCTTTCGATTTGGAACTTCCGTTCTGGAACACGCCGAAGAGTCCGTAAACCAAGAAGATGAGGAGCACGAGGTTCCATACGTCGTAGAACATGGTCTCGATTCCTGTCACGTTGTGGTCGGTGTATTGCTCAGCGAAGTAGGTGAGTGTGGAGCCGTTCTGGTGGAATGCCATCCAGAAGAAAATCACCACGGCGAACACGAGGCAGAGCGCCACGATTCGTTCTTTTGTCTCCGCCTTGGAGATTTCCTCCACCGGCTGGCTTGTGGCAGTGGCAGGTTTGGTGCCGTTGTAGTCGGCATGCTTGAAGGTCTTTCGGAATGCGAAGTAGATGATGATCGATACAATCAGAGAGATGCAGGCCACTCCGAATGCGAAGTGGTAGGAATCCTGCTTGCTGTATCCCCAGTTGGTCTGCATGTATTCCATGATGCCGATGGCGGCAGATGCGGCGAACATGGCACCGATGTTGATGGCCATGTAGAAGAGTGAGAATCCGTTGTCGCGTTGCTTGGCATACTGAGGGTCTTCATAGAGGTTGCCCACCATCACCTGCAAGTTGCCTTTAAACAGTGCGGTGCCGAGGCAGATGAGCAGCAGTGCCGCTCCCATGGCCACGATGGCTGTGGTTCCGCTTCCGAGCGGAATGGCAAGGAACAAATAGCCGAGGAACATGATGGAAATACCCACCGTCACACATTTGCCGTAGCCGATGCGGTCGGCGAGCATACCTCCGAACAGCGGAAGGAAATAGACCAGCATGAGGAAAGTGGAGTAGATCAGTCCTGCTGTTCCCTCGTTGAATCCAAAGTTGTCTTTAATAAATAAGGTGAAGACGGCAAGCATGGTGTAATAGCCGAAACGTTCACCTGTGTTGGCAAGGGCCAGTGCATAGAGCCCTTTCGGTTGTCCGTTAAACATAGTCAGAGTATTTTTGGGTTAAACTTATTTCTTGATGTTTGGCTTTTCGAGCCCATATCCCTTTTTCTTGTCCTCCATCTTCAGCAGGAAAGCGATGAGGATGGCAATCAGTCCGCACACAGCGAAAATGGTCATTGTGGTGGTGTAGTCGATGGTCCCGTCGGCAAGAGTGTTGGCCTGGTTCACTTTTCCAATCATGATTGGCACGAGCGACAGACCGATGTTCTGGATGTAGAAAATCAGGGCGTATGCCGTTCCGAGCAGTTGCATCGGTATGATTTTCGGCACTGATGGCCACATGGCCGACGGCACCAGTCCGAATGCGATTCCGAGCAGCACCATCATAGTGATGGCGATGGCCACTGATGTGATGGATGGCACGGCAAAAACTGCGTGGACGATGGTGAGGAGCACCGACCCGATAATCATCAGTGTGGCTCCCTTTCCGATTCGGTCATAGATATAACCAAAAAGCGGAGTGAGGATGATGGTTCCGTAAGGCAGCATCGACGGTATGGCTCCCGCCAGGTCTTCGCTCACTCCGTATTTGATGACCATCAGTTTTGTGGCGAATTTGAGGAATGGAAAAACGCCTGCATAGAACATCAGGCAGAGCACGGTGATGTACCAGAATCCGCGGTTGGTGAAAAGGAGCTTGAGATCGCTGAACTTGAACTGCTCTTCCTCTTGGTTGGCAGTGGCTGCAGCAGCCTTGTCTTCCTTGCGGTCCATGACGCAATAGACGATGAAGCTCACCATGGCGATGCAGAGCAAAGCGGCTCCCAATCCCACCGATGCAGAAACTCCTCCGTTGGCTTTTGCGAATGGGAGGGCGAAGCTCAGTGCCGCCGCCGTTCCAAAACGAGCGAGTGCCACCTGCACTCCCATGGCCAATGCCAGTTCGTGGCCTGTGAACCATTTCACAATCACTTTTGATACCGTGATACCCGCAATCTCGCACCCCACACCATAGATGGCGAATCCGAGGCACGCCCAGATGACTTGCGTCTGATATCCGAAAATCTCCCCTTCAAAGTCGTTGCTCACAGCCCACCATTTGATCAGTGCACCACCGAACATAAGTACGGTGGACATGATACCGGTGAATCGGATTCCGAACTTGTCGAGAATGATTCCTCCGAAGAAGAGGAGCAGGAGGAAAACATTGAAAAAACCGTACGACCCTGAAAAGAATCCGTAGTCGTCGGAACTCCATCCCAATCCGAGCCCGCCGTCTTCTTTGGCGGCAGTGAGCAACGGCTCGAGAGGCGACATCACGTCAGTGAAGAAATAGGCTGCCATCATTGTGACAGACACGATGATCAAGGCAGTCCACCTTGCGGCTGCTGAGTCACTCAGTTTTTTTTGAATGGCTTGTGTCATTGCTTCGTTATGTTGTTTTTTGTTATTACGTAGGGTCTTTCAAAAACGCTCCTGTTTATTTTTTCAGCCACTGGTCGAGCCATCCGAAGAAGGTGCGCTGCCAGAGGATTCCGTTTTGTGGCTTGAGCACCCAGTGGTTCTCGTCAGGGAAAAGCAGGAGCTTGGCAGGGATGCCGCGGTAGCGTGCCGCATTGAATGCCGCGATGGCTTGTGAGAAGAGGATGCGGTAGTCGAGCTGTCCGTGAATGCAGAGAATCGGTGCGTCCCATTTGTCAACAAACTTATGTGGTGAGTTGTCGAATGTGCGTCGGATCACCGGGTCGTCGTGGTGCCAAGGCGCTCCTCCGAGGTCCCAGTTGGTGAACCAAGCCTCCTCGGTCTCCACATATTGCTGCTCAAGGTTGTAGATGCCGTCGTGTGCGATGAAGCATTTGAAGCGTCCGTCGTGGTTGCCGGCGAGCCAATACACGCTGAACCCACCGAAACTGGCACCGATGCATCCGAGGCGGTCCTTATCCACAAATGGGAGGTTGGCACAGGCGTCGTCGATGGCGCTCTTGTAGTCATCCATGCATCGTCCGGTGTAGTTGGTGCTGATTTCTTCCAGCCATTCTTTTCCGAATCCAGGAAGTCCGCGTCGGTTAGGTGCGACCACCACATAGCCGTTGGCTGCCATGATCTGCATGTTCCATCGGTAGCTCCAGAATTGGCTTACAGGACTTTGCGGCCCGCCTTCGCAGAAGAGGAGGGTAGGGTATTTCTTGTTCTTGTCGAAATTCGGTGGCAGGATAATCCAGGATAGGATGTCCTTCCCGTCAACCGCCTTGCACCATCTCGGCTCCACGTCTCCCCAGTCGATGTTTTCAGCAAAGTACTGGTTCTCACGGGTGAGCTGGGTGGCTGCACCGGATTTCTTATCGACGAGGAAGAGCTCTTTGGCTTCCTTCATCGACTGGCGTCCGCAGAGGAGCTGGTCGCCACAGAGCGCCACGGATGTGTAGTCGTGCTGTGTGTCGGTCAGTTTCTTCACATTGCCTTTCAGGTTGGTGGTATGGATCATGGTGGTTCCGTGCCACACACCGATGAAGTAGAGGTTCTTGGAGTCTTTCTCCCAGCAGAAGTCGTCCACTCCGCTTTCGAATCCTGTGCTCACGTAGGTTTTCTTGCCAGTCTTCAGCTCATACACGCACAGGCGGTTGATGTCGCTCTCGTAGCCGTCGCGCTCCATGCTGAGCCAAGCCACGTATTTTCCGTCGGGTGAGAACTGCGGATTGGTGTCGTATCCCAGGTTGTAGTCCTTCCCGTCAGCGATAGGCTGGTTGGCAGCCTGATGCTGGAGCGACTTTGTGTAGTCGTAAGCCGGTGTCTGGTATCCTTCAGGTTTGCATAGGTTGGTGGTTTTTCCGCTCTCAATGTCGTAGAGGAAGATGTCGGAGTCGGTGCTCACGGCGTATTCCCTTCCGCTTTTCTTGCGGCAGGTGTATGCCACCTGCTTGGAGTCGGGACTCCAACAGAGTTGCTCGATTCCGCCGAACGGCCGCATTGGGCTTTCGAACGGCTCTCCTTGCAGGAGGTCGATTGGGTCGGTTGACAGCTCTTCACCGTTGAAATGGTAGATGAACGGGTGGGGGATTTCCTCCGTGTATTCGTCCCAATGCTGGAACATCTGTTCGTCAATCACCATTCCGCTGCTTTTGGGAAGGTCGGTGTGTGGGTGGAAGTTCTGTACAGGGTTTTTCACCGTGTGTACCACGAGCACGTACTTTCCGTCAGGCGAGAAGCTGTAGTCCTCGATGCTTCTGCTGCCGTGGGAGAGCTGCTTGCGTCCGCTTCCGTCGGCGTTCATCATCCAGAGCTGACCTTTGCTGATGAAGGTGATTTTGTCACCGAGAAACCGTGGAGCTGATTCGCTTGCCACGTCAGTGGTGAGGTTCTTCTCACC
>R25__coassemble_1216_pt1 | contig 13222 bp, 9 predicted proteins | sample R25__metabat2_high_PE_055 | metagenome-assembled genome bin R25
AAATGTTACACCCGTCCGCATGGCAAAAAGCAGTCATCCATGCAGCAACAGTGTTGCTGCCCCAACCGCCCCATCTGCCCCAACCGACCTAACCGCCCGGATGGCAATAATTCCTAATTCCTAATTCCTCATTCCTCATTAAAAAGAATATTAAATAGCAGAATAAAAGGGTTTAGGCGTTCATATATTCCGTTCCAAAGTTACGAATTTTTCATGAGGAATAAGTAAAGATAAGCGAAGAAATTATGAAAATACTTGTAGATTTTGATTTCTTTGATTATTTTTGCAAAAAATATGGATTGAAAAACAACTTTCCAACACCTGATTTGATTATAAACGATTACAAACTCAACAGCAACTGAATACTAACAACTATAACAACGCAGAAAAATGAAAAGACTGACTACAACCTTGGCGGCTGTCGCTGTCGCCTTAAGTGCGTCTGCGCAGACGCACCAGTTCGACATCAACACCTCTAAGCTTGGAGCGCCTATACAGCCTACCATGTATGGTATCTTTTTTGAGGATATCAACTATGCAGCCGACGGCGGTCTCTATGGAGAATTGGTGAAAAACAGGTCGTTTGAGTTCCCTAACCACTTTATGGGATGGAGCACATTCGGAAAAGTGGAGATGAGAAGGGAAGACCCTGCTTTTCAGAAAAACCCGAGATATGTGCGCCTGCTTCCAAGCGGACACAGCGATAAGTTCACTGGTGTAGAAAACGAAGGATTCTTCGGAATCGGTTATGAGAAGGGAGCTGAATATAAGTTCTCTGTATGGGCGCGCTCAGGAAGAAAACCTGGAAAAATCAGAGTCATGTTCTGCGACCCGAACACTCAGGACGAGAGACAGCAGTTCACCGAGGGCACCATCGACATCAACACCTCAGGCAAGTGGGTGAAGCATGAGCTCACACTCAAAGCCAACAAGACCGTGGCGAAAGGTACGCTCAGAATCATGCTCACACGAGAGAGTGGGGAAGTGTCACTCGACCATATCAGCCTCTTCCCGGCAGATGTGTTCAACGGCGATGAGAACGGAATGAGAAAAGACCTCGCTCAAGCACTCGCCGACCTCAAGCCAGGCGTGTTCCGCTTCCCTGGAGGATGTATCGTCGAAGGAACCGACCTCGCCACACGCTACCAATGGAAAAACTCCGTAGGACCAGTGGAGGAACGTCCAATCAACGAGAACAGATGGCACTACACATTCGACTACCGCTTCTTCCCTGACTATTACCAGAGCTATGGCCTCGGATTCTACGAGTATTTCCGTCTTAGCGAGGAAATCGGTGCAGAACCGCTTCCTGTGCTCAGCGTTGGACTCTCTTGTGAGTTCCAGAATGGCTCCAACAGAAGTGCGGCACACGTGCCGGTTGACCAGCTCCAGCCCTACATCGACGATGTGCTCGACCTCATCGAGTTTGCCAACGGCGACCCAGAGAAGAACACATGGGCAAAGCTCAGGGCCGACATGGGACACCCGAAACCATTCAACCTCAAATATGTGGCAATCGGCAACGAGCAGTGGGGTGAAATCTACCCGGAAAACCTCAAGCCGTTTGTGGAGCAGGTACGTGCCAAATATCCGAATATCAAAATTATCGGTACGTCAGGACCAAATTCTGAGGGTAAGGACTTCGACTACCTCTGGCCAGAGATGAAGAAAATCGGTGCCGACCTCGTCGATGAGCACTTCTATCGCCCTGAGTCTTGGTTCCTCGCACAGGGTAACCGCTACGACAACTACGACCGCAAGGGACCGAAGGTGTTCGCTGGTGAATATGCATGCCACGGAAAGGGAAAGAAATGGAACCACTTCAATGCCGCACTCCTCGAGGCTGCGTTCATGACGGGAATGGAGCGCAATGCCGACATTGTGGAGATGGCCACCTACGCACCGCTCTTCGCTCATATCGACGGGTGGCAGTGGCGTCCCGACATGATCTGGTTCGACAACCTACGCTCGTTCAAGAGCTGTTCTTACTATGTGCAGCAGATGTTCAGCCTCAATAAGGGCTCTAACGTGCTCCAGCTCACCATGAACGGAAAACCGGTGGCTGGTAATGCCGACCAGGACGGACTCTTCGCTTCTGCGGTCTATGACAAGGAGTCCAACGCTGTCATCGTCAAAGTGGTCAACACAGGCGACAAGGCACAGGATATCACCCTTAAACTCAACGGTATGGCGGGCAGCCACAAGGCGGAACTCATCACCTTCCATGCCGATGAGCTCACAGGTGAGAACACACTCGACAAGCCGGAGACCATCACTCCGAAATCTTCGCAGATCGAGGTCAGCGCACCGGATTTCAATGCTTCCGTGCCTGCAAAGACCTTCGCTCTCTACAAAATCAGCAAATAAAGCCAATGAACTCAATAGCCAACGGCATGCTTTTCCGGCATGCCGTTGTTGTTTAACCCATCAACTCCCATCAATTCCCATCAACTCCCATCAATTCCCATAACTCCCATTCCCTCCCATCAACTCCCATCCCAACCTATGAAGCCTTTAGCAGAAAGAATGCGTCCACAGACGCTCGACCAGTACATCGGACAGCAACATCTTGTGGCTGAAGGGGCGGTCATCGCAAGGATGATTGCCCAGCGCCGCATCTCCTCGTTCATACTCTGGGGACCGCCGGGAGTGGGGAAGACCACGCTCGCCAACATCATCGCAAAGACCATGGAGGTGCCGTTCTACACACTCAGCGCAGTCACATCTGGTGTGAAGGAGGTGCGTGAGGTCATCGAGAAGGCGAAAGCCAACTCCGGACTCTTTGCGAAAGGAACGCCGATTCTTTTCATCGATGAAATCCACCGATTTTCCAAGTCGCAGCAGGATTCGCTCCTTGGGGCAGTGGAGAAGGGAATTATCACGCTCATCGGGGCAACCACAGAAAACCCCTCCTTCGAGGTCATCCGTCCGCTCCTCAGCCGCTGTCAGGTCTATGTGCTCAAGTCGTTGGAGAAGGACGACCTGCTCAAGCTCCTCGACCGTGCCATCTCTCAGGATGTGGTGCTCAAGGAGAAGAAAATCAAACTCAGCGAGACCGGCGCCATGCTCCGACTCAGTGGAGGTGACGCACGCAAACTGCTCAACATCCTCGAGCTGGTGGTGGAGGCGGAGGAAAATGCAAGCGAGGGCGATGAACTGGTCATCACCGACGAGAAGGTGAACGAATATGTCATGCAGAATCCTCTGGCATACGACAAAGATGGGGAGATGCACTACGATGTCATTTCTGCGTTCATCAAGTCCATCCGTGGCAGCGACCCGGATGCGGCGGTCTATTACCTCGCACGCATGATTGAGGCGGGGGAAGATCCGCTTTTCATCGCTCGCCGGCTGGTCATCAGCGCATCGGAGGATGTGGGGTTGGCTAACCCTAACGCACTCCTACTTGCCAACGCATGCTTCGACGCCGTGTCGAAAATCGGGATGCCGGAGGGGCGCATACCGCTTGCAGAAGCCACGGTTTATTTGGCCACCTCTCCAAAAAGTAACTCGGCTTATCTGGCTGTGGATGAAGCGCTTGCTTTTGTGCGAAAAACAGGAAACCTGCAAGTGCCGCTCTATTTGCGAAACGCACCGACCCAACTGATGAAACAACTGGGCTACAGCGACGGCTACAAATATGCCCACGACTATCCAGAACATTTCGTCCACCTCCAATTCCTTCCCGACGAAGCGAGCGACCAGCAGTTCTGGCATCCGCAGCCTCACACACCCGCGGAGGCCAAAATCGCTGAACGCATGAAGAAATGCTGGCCCGAACGCTTCAGCAATGATAAGGAATAAATCGCTATAGCTCATTCCCATTTCCCATCTCTCCTATTTCCCATCTCTCCCATTTCTCCCATAACTCCCATAGCAAAAATCCGTCAAGTATTCAGCAATACCATTGCTGCCCCAACCGCCCGCATGGCAAAAAGCTGTCATCCATGCAGCAACAGTGTTGCTGCCTCAACCGTCCGCATGGCCTCCCACCGCCCGCATGGCAATAATTCTTAATTGGCTTCGCCGAACCTGCTCACGCTCGGCCATGCCTAAGCAAGCTTGCCATGGCTCTCGCTCAATCGCATGTTTCCTAATTATATATAAGAACTAATCATAGAAATTCCAGCTGATGCCGAACCTCAGGCCTCCTGGGTTCATCGGATAGCGAGGCATCGTGAAATAATGGCCGTCACTCTGGTTCACATGATAATAAGTAAGGTGGAAACGGAGTTTCTTCAGAGCCAGGTTAGCATACACGCTCATCAGCGGATAACCGCCCACCTTCTCTTTCGTGGCGTCGTTCTGAAGTATAAACTGGCCCGTCAGCGGGTCGTAGTCGGGAGCGTCATATTTCGTGAAGAACTTCATGTTGCCGCCAAGTTCCACTTTCAGCACTTTCGCCAGCACAAAGTCAAAATAGGCGTTGGCATAAATCGAGAGGGTGGGGAGCGGAAGCACTTCCTTTTTGGTTGACGTCTGCCAAGCCACATCAGCCTCGATGTGGAAAAACTTCAGGTCAACACGCTGCTGCAAGCGGGCCATCATCACCTGAACGCTGCTTTCCTGGCCAACACCCACATTGTGAGAGATAAAACTCTCATTGCTCGTGTTCATGCTCTCAAGCCCCGTGTTTTTCATGTAGGTGTAATTCGTCACGTTCTCCACACCGAAAAACAGCGAGGTTTTGGTCTTGGGATAAGACAGCGTGCCCGAAAGTTTCAAACGCGTCTCTTTATCCAAGTCGCGGTCCCACCACAGGTTCTTCGAATGGAAATGCTCATAGTATAGGTTCGGCTTGGCCATCGTGAAGAAACCATCCAATGCCACCTGGGCCGTGTCGCCCAGTACAGGCAGGTTCAGCTCTCCATGGCCGTTCACGTTCAAGTCGCCGGCGTTGTCGCCTGCAACCACGAATTCTGCCGTGGCGTCGTAGTGGATATAGGTGCCTTGATGGCGGAATATGCGGCCACCAATCAGGATGTCGTTCTCTTTAAATGAGGATTTCACCATCTGGGTGGTCGCCGCATCGGCTACAGTGTCAGGCATCTCATAGTTGCGGTGAACAAAACCGGCGTAGGCACTCAGGCCTGCAACCGCATATTTGTTGAAACCCTCGTGGAGCGTCAGACCCAGCCGGTTGCTCACGGTGAACAGGCTGTGCTTGTTGTTCAGCGTGTCGCCAGGCAGGTAGTTGTAGTTGTAGAAGTCCTGCCATTTGTCGTAGGAAATCATCCGGCGGCGGTAACTGCCCAGCTCAAACGAGTGGAATATGCTCGTCACAGGCACAAACACATCGTGGGCGTTGGTTGAGTCGCCTTCCACGCGCGTGAATCCCAGATGATAGCGGTGGTTCAACGTCAGGATGTCGTGGTGCTGGCGCGACCACGTGTTGTTCAGCCGCGTAGGGATGTCGTCTGAGCCGTAGCTGCGCGCCATCGACTCGGGATTTGTGATGTAGGCCTCGTCCGTAATACCGCCGTTCTCCTCCATCTTCATGTCATAGTGGGAATAATGGAGGTGAAGGTCGTAGTTGTCGTTCACGTAAGAAGCCCAGCCCGTGCCGTTCTGGAACGACGTGTGCTGGTTGTCATAGTAGCCTTGACCATACATGTAGTGGAAGATTCCACCAAAATTGAAGCGCTTGCCGGCATTGTTCGTATAGAGAGCCCTGAAGTTGTCGTAACCGGTTGTCTTCGTGCCGCACCAGTCGTACGACAGGTTCATGTAAGGCGATTTCGTGTTGAAATGGCGGTAGTCCGACGGTTGCTCTATAGCCTGGCTCATCGTGACTATTGGAAGGAAGTCATGGGCATGCATCGTACGGTCCATGAACAGGCGGCTCTCACGGGGGGAACCTAAGTTGCCCAGCGTGTTGTATTCGCCATGAAGACCTTCGCCGTAGGCTTTGTTCTGAAATTCGTGCTGGAGCGTGTCCACATCCACAGGAGTGCGGGTGCCATACACGGGGTCAATCACCCACGAAATCACTTCCGTAGGCACTATCTTCTTTTTCTTCTTGCTCTGGTCCACCGAGTCGTTGCTCGCAAACTGACCCGTGTCGATGTTGCTCTCCATCTCACGGATCACGCGTTGACCAAAAACTTCCTGACTTGTCACACAAGCCAGGAAGATTATCACTGTCAGTATGCTGTTTCGAATCAAAATAATTGTGTTTCGATATCAATAATCAATCATGCAGGACCAAATGGTTCCGACGGGGAAATGCCACAGCAGCTACCTTTTGTGGCTGATTTTCAATCGTCTGGTTTTCAGGTGGGTGGGTCAGGACATGAATCGTATAATAAACTCAATGATTTTCAAGAACATCGCACCAAAGCCTACGCTGAAAAACAGCACTTTGTTGTCGGGAAAGGCAAAGTAGATGATGATGGCGGCCAGAAAACCCAACATGAACAGGGTGTTCAATATCGAACGCACTTTCTCTGTGGTCATCTTTTTCTTTGTAGGACGGTGCCATCGGCTACCGCTCTTCCCTTTGCTCTCTTCCACCGCTTTGGCGATGATCTCATCTATCTCGTCTGTCTTCATTATCTTTTGTTATCGTGATTTTCCTCAATAAATCTCATTTCCAACCATGTCTCCAAGCCGTCCGCATGTCTCCAAGCCGTCCGCATGGCAAAAAAGCTGTCATCCATGCAGCAACAGTGTTGCTGCCTAATTCCTAATTATTTAATAAAGTAGCCATATTGTTTGCGGCAGCCTCAATCTCTTCGAAAAGGCGGTCTTTCAAGTCAATCGTCTTCACGCGGAATTTGCCACTGCCTTTGCTCAGCTGTCCTTTCTTGTTAAAGGCTTCCTTGTCCGTGATCCAGTCCTCGGCTTCGATGCGCTCAGGAGTTTCGCTCAGGCTGTAGGTATAGCTGATGTTGCTCATCTCCACGTCGATACCGCCGTCCGTGCAAGTCAAGGTCAGGATATAGGAGGCGACTGCCATGTCTTTGGCGAGGGCTTTGTTCGTGAAAATCATGTCCTCATTGCCTTGAATCTTCAGCAAGCCGTTCTCATCCTCAGCTTTCAGCACGCGGGCATATTCCGTGTTCTTGAAATAGTCGGCGTTCGGCCATTTCCCATATTCAGTCTCTGGGTTGAAGCGGAAGCTCGCCCACTGAAGCATCTTCTTGTAAAGGTCACTCTTGCTCTTGCCCGCAGCTTCTATGTGTTTGTTGAACACAACCTTCCCGTTAAATTCTGGGACGGCACCCTGCATATAAACCGAACGGTCCTGACGGCCGCCGTCATATTCTTTCTTCGAAAACAGGCCTTGTGCCATAACCGTTGCCGTGCTCAAAGGAAGCAGCAGCGCAAGAAGTGTGATAATTTTTTTCATGTCTGTTATAAGTTTTGGTTAATAATATCATTTTTTAAAAGTCTTCGTCCGTCCGCATATTCCCATCCGTCCAGATGACCATCTAAAGCCTAAAGTCTAAGGTCTAAAGTCTAAGGCCTAAAGTCTAAGGTCTAAAGTCTAAAATCCCGTCCGAATGGCCAAAAAGCAGTCAGCCATGCAGCAACAGTGTTGCTGCCCTCATCTGTCCTAATAGTAAAATCCTTTAAATCCTTTTAATCCAGCGCGCAGCGCGATGTTTTTTTTCCGTCCGCATATTCCCATCTGTCCGGATGGTCATCTAAAGTCTAAGGCCTAAAGTCTAATCATATTAATCCTTGTTTTGCCTCTTCCCACAACCGGTCCATCTCCTCCAGCGTCAGCTCGTTCAGCTTCCGGCCAGCTTCTTTGGCCTTCTGTTCCACGTAGTTGAACCGCTTGATGAACTTCTGATTCGTCCGTTCCAGCGCATTATCGGGATTGATATGGTATTTCCGTGCGGCGTTGATCAGGGAGAACAGCACGTCGCCAAACTCAGAGACTGCCTGCTCTTTGTCCTTCTCCGAAACCTCAGCCTCAAACTCCGAAATCTCTTCCTTCACCTTCGACCACACCTCGCTTGCCTCGCTCCAGTCGAAACCCACGTTCGAAGCCTTTTCCTGGATGCGGTAGGCCTTGATCAGCGAAGGCAGCGCGTCGGGAACACCGCCGAGCACGGTCTTGTTGCCGTCCTTCTCCTTCAGCTTGATCTGCTCCCACTTCTGAAGCACCTCACCGGCGTCTTTCGCCGTAGCGTCACCATAGACATGGGGATGGCGGAATATCAGCTTGTCGCACTGCTGGTTGCACACATCGGCAATGTCGAACGAGCCGCTCTCACTGCCGATTTTCGAGTAGAACACCACGTGCATCAGCACGTCGCCCAACTCTTTGCAGATGTTCTTTGTGTCGCCCTTCATCAAGGCGTCGCACAACTCAAACGTCTCTTCTATCGTGTTCGGACGAAGGCTCTCATTCGTCTGCTTGCGGTCCCACGGACATTTCTCCCGCAGGTCGTCAAGCACGTCGAGCAAACGCCCGAAAGCCTCCATCTTCTCTTCTCTTGTATGACTCATCTTCTCTTTTTCAATTTGCAGAAATCAATGTTCCCAAATTCCTAATCTTGGTGAAATCAGGATTTCCATGCCCAAATCCTAAGCCCAAATCTTACTTCGTCTGTTGTGACGAGTTTTGAACTCGTCAATCCGCTTTATCTCACAATATACTTCTTGCCGTCAACTATATAAGTCCCAGCAGCCGCAGGCAGGCGCTGAGGCTTGCCGTTGACCACCGAAGTTGTACCGTGCTGCACGCCCTTCAGGTCATAAACCGGCACACCGCTCTTCTCATTCGCGAACAGGCTGTTCACCAGCGTTGGGTAGTCCATGAAGAAGAAGGTGATGGTGCCGTCCTCATGCTCCTTGATGTCCAGGATCGGCTGGTTCATCTGGTGAGGGGTATCGCCCGTCGAGGTATAGACGTACTGCTTTTCGCCCGACAGCTCAGTCACCTTCTGGTAGCCAGGGTAGAGGTCACCGTAGGCAGATTTTAGGAATGCCACGTATTCGTTGAAGTTGTCAACGTACATGTAGGAGTCGAGCACGCCGTCGGCGGGAACCACCGTCATGTTTTGGTGGTTGGCGTTCGTGTTCACGTTGTTGGTGTTCCACAGCGACTGGTTGAAGTCCACGTGGCTCACGAGCATACCGTGGATAAGACCCAAATCTGCGGAGCCATGGCCTATATTCATGTCCCAGCCTTTGTTCTGGCGGTTCTCCAACACGTAGTATTCATTTGCGTTAGCGGGATTCACAATCTTGTAGCCCACGCCGTAGTCGCTCGTCGATTGCAGCGTGATCTCTTTCTGGGCATCGGCGGCGGTCAACTCCACCAAATCCTGCCAACCCATGAATGCGCGCTCGTAGGCGGTGTAGTTGCATGGGGTGTAGCCATCGTTGCAGTAGCAGCCGGAGTCCATGATGTCCCAATAGTCCATGCCGTAGGCCACATAGCCTGTGTCGTAGAAGTCGGGAAGACCCAACGCATGGCTCAGCTCATGGCAGAACACGCCGATGCCGTCGGTCTCACCTTCGTACATCTCGTTGCAGCAGGCATAGCAGCCGTATTTCATACTGTTCAGCGTGCCGCCCGTGCGCTGCTCTTTTGGCCAGATGGCATCATCCGACCCACCGCCGTTTTCACCCTCACCGGCATAGATGAAGAACGCCATGTCTATCACGCCGTTACCGTCGTTGTCGAAGTCGCTCCAGCTGGTGTGGATGGCCTGGGCTGCTGTCAACGCATGCTTGTAGAAGTCGGTCATATTGATGTCTTTCGTGCTGGTCCCGTTCTTTCCGTAATAGCCATAGCCGTTTGGAACGGTCACAGGACCAATCACCGTGAACTCGGGAGTGAACTGACCGTTGCTCTGGTCGCGGAAATATTCTTTGATTGCACCGTAGCTGCCCGCACCCGTGTAGTAGTCCGACTTGCCGTCGCCGTTGCAGAATTTGTCGTAGAACGCATTCACAACTGCCACCTTGGCGTCAGTGTCGCAGCTGTCCTTCACTTCCTCACCGGCAGCGTTCGTCGTCGTGCCAAGCCCGCTCTTGAAATAACAGTCGGAAAACTGAACCAAAATCACCGGAATCTTAGGGCTGCCCTTCGCTTTCATAGGGGCGGTGGCCTGACTGCCTATGCGCCGAGGGGCTGACTGGGCGTCGCCGCTTTCATCCACCAACTCCGCATCGGGCAGCGGTTTGCCCATACCCGGTTTGCGGGGAGGAACGGTTGCCCACATGCTGCAGCACATCGCCAGCAGCAAAGCCAATATAGTGTATCGTCTAGTCATATCTTTCGTTTTTAGGGGTTGCTTCACTTTCATTATCTCAAACTGCAAAGATAGTAATTATTTGTGACTTACAACCTTGCTCCATCAAATTTATTTCCCTATTTATATTTATTTAACCAGATTCCACCTTTTTCCACCCTTTTTCTCCCATAGCTCCCATCAATTCCCATCAACTCCCATAATTCCCATAATTCCTAATTTTTAAAAAAACCGTTCGGGATTGGCTGCGCCCATCCCTGGCGCTGCCGCGGGCGTCCTTGCACAAATCAAGCTGAAGGAGGAAAGACCTCAAGCCGAAGAAAATGCTCAATTCCATTGAGCCACTCTTTTTGCATCCTCCTCTCTCCGGCTTTTGAGTAAACTCAAGCCTCATAGAGGAGGATGCAAAAAGGAACTCCGCGGAGTTCCTTTTCTTCAGCCTGAGGACCTTCCTCCTTCGGCTTGATTTTTGCGGAAAGTGAGGGATTCGAACCCCCGGACCAGTTACCCGGTCACCGCATTTCGAGTGCGGCCCGTTCGACCACTCCGGCAACTTTCCTTTTATCGTGGTCTATGTCGTTTTCGTGAAGAAGAAGGCAGGGGTTGGCTGCCTTCTTCCTATGGTAAAGCCGGGAGGAGATGTGATGAAACTCCGAGTAAGTAAGATTTGAGGGTTCGCATATCTTTGTAATCCACCGACTTTCGTTACCCTTTCGGGCGTGGCCCGCCATTGACATGCGAAACATTCTCGGTTTTCTGATGTAATTTGATGAGTATCCCGATCGATCCTTATCCCGGCTATGGGTCTGTCGATGTTCTTACTCTGACGTTTGCAAAGGTACTTTATTATTTTGAATCTGCAAACTTTTTCACCACTTTTTTTAAGGCTGGCACTCACTTTTACTGACCACCAAACATCGGAGGACCGAATGTCCGAACCTTACCAACCTGTGAATAAGGCATTTCTAATTTCTCTATTTTTTCTATTGTATCCTTTGGTTTCATAGAAAATTTTACGCCACTCTCCATGACATTGTCGGACGGAGAGGTTGCTCTCCTGCCGATTTCATAGCCTTTCCCTTCTTCTAACTTCGGCGATGAGAAGAACAAAGCCCCGCCCTGGGCATAATTCCGCTTGTTTAGGAATGACATGATGGGTTTGCTCTCGCTCTCCAGTCCATAGACATAACCTGAATCCACACGCTCGCCCTGATAAATCACACTCGCCTGGCGCGACGACTTCGAAGGACGTGTTACCATTCCGCCGGTTGCCACCACCGTGCCGCCGTTCACAAACAGCTCATAGCCTTCCTCTTCCGCAGCGTCCAGGCCGCATTCGGGCATTCCGCCACCACAGGCTGTTACAGTTCCACCGTTGATCACGAGGTTGCCGTTGGCGTCTATCGCGTCGTTCATCAATGCAAACACAGAGACCGTCCCGCCGTTGATGATCAGATTGCCACCGCTGTTCATCCCGTCGTCGAACGAAGCTACCTGAACCGTTCCGCCGTCAACCACGATGTTGTATTTGGCTTCGATGCCCTCACTCCCACTGCCGCCAGCGGCTTTCACCGTGGTCCTGCCGCCACTGATATAGATGCTTTCTTCGCTGCGGATGCCGTCTTTCCCACTGCTGCTGCCGTCAATATTCAGCACGCCGCCGTAGATCCTGATGTCGCCCTTGCTCGAAAGCCCTTTGCCTTGCGTCACTTCCACGTGAACCACATTGCCGGGACGCAACACCAGGTGACCTTTGCTTTTCATACCGCTTTTGTTGTGACCTTTCAGCCACAGCTCACCCTCACCGCTCACGCACAGCAGGCCGCTGCTCACCAGCACACCGTCCACCGTGCTCTTCTGCTTGTCTTTTGAGCGGTTTTTGGCTTTCTTCATCGTTATGCCGTTCACGGTCTCGGTCTCCGCGGGTCCTTCCTCCCGCTGAGCCATCATCCAAGGGAACGACGGCTCTTCTTTCACCACCTCACGGTACTTGTCTTCCAACCGGTTCTGGCTGCCTTTCGTAAGCACGACATAGACCGCCGACTTGCCGCCGACACTGATGGCCTCGCCTTCGTTGCTCTTCAAGTCCAACCCCGCAAGCTCCAGTTTGGTGGGCTGGTCACTCTTGATGTGAAGACCGCCGTTCTCGCTCTTGCCACGAAGGGTATAGGCGATTTTGTGACCTTTCGACGTGATTTTCAAGTAGGCACCGTTCTGTTCCAGTTTCACGTCGGACGGAAGACCTTCCACTTCGGCTGTCTCTCCTTTGAACGTGATGCTCACTTCTTTATCAAACCTCTCGTTCTCAACGTAATAGACAAAGGTGCTGTCCGATGAGTCGTGGACCACCTTATCCTCTTCATTCAACGGGGTCTCATCGAATTCCACGCCAAACTGATCAATGCTGCCCATCTGTCCAGACATCATGCCGGGAAAACCACCTGGTCCGCCACCTGGACCTCCGCCAGGGAAACCACCCCCACCGGGAAAACCGGGAAAGCCGAACTGACCGCCCTGACCTCCATTCTGATGCCGTTCACCACCTTGCTGCTGACCATTCTGACGTTCAGCAACGGGTTTGTTTTTCTCTTGCTCATCGGATGTGTTGACCTGAGCGTTCACATTCATCACCGACAGCATCATTGCCGCCGTTATCATCAAAATCTTCATAAGTGATGGATTTTTTATGCAACAAAAACAATGGGGTGGGGCATCACACCAACCCCTCCCCATTTCTATCTTAGAACGAAAAAAACAAAAAAGGTTTAATGCTGCCTCTCCCATCCGTCCCATTCCTTCCTAATCGTCCGCATGGCCATCATTTCTCATCCATTCCCATCCATTCCCATCAGCTCCCATCCATTCCCGTCAACTCCCATCCATTCCCATCAACTCCCATCATTCCCATCAACTCCCATTAAAAAACCTTCCGCATGGCCAAGTCTAAAGTCAAAAAAGGGGGTGTGTCAAAATAGGCACATCCTCTTTTTTATCGCAAAGCCCCG
>R25__coassemble_1219_pt1 | contig 13199 bp, 12 predicted proteins | sample R25__metabat2_high_PE_055 | metagenome-assembled genome bin R25
TGTTATTATTGATGAGTAATTGTTGCTGTACACCCTCGGTGCATAAAATATGGAAATAGGATGACATGGAAAAGAAAAACATCTTTATCATATTGCTTTTGTGTGCTTTATCATGGTCTGCAAAAGCCCAGATAGAAGTGAGCGGAAGAGTGATGGATCTTCAGAACGCTCCCATAGGCAATGTGATTGTGAAGGCTGTGGACAAAGGAAAGACACTGCATTTCACGACCACGGACATGAAAGGGATGTATAGTCTGAAGATGAAGGTGTCGCCGCCAGAAGGATTTGTGCTCATGTTCAACCATGTGAGTTTTGAAAAAGACTCTGTGGCGATTGAAACCAAAGGACCGTCCATCCGTCAGGACATGGTGCTTTATCCCAGATTGACCTCTCTGAAGGAGGTGACGATAAAGGCGAGGCCACTGTGGCAGAGAAACGACACGCTGAGCATGTTCCTTCAGCCGTTTCTGGGCAAGGGCGACGTGACACTGGAAGACGGATTGAAACGTCTGCCGGGCGTGGATGTGGCGAAGAGCGGAGCCATCAGCTACATGGGCAAGCCCATCTCGCAGTTCAACATCGAAGGACTGGACCTGCTGGGCGGGAAGTACAATCTCGCCACGAGAAACATCCCTGCAGACTACGTGACGAACGTGGAGATTGTGCGTAACCATCATGCCAGGAAAATCGAGAAGGACCTGCCTAGCGAAGAGGTGTCAATGAATATTAAACTGGCTCAGAAGGCGAAGTTCAAACCCTTTGGGCAGGAGGAAATTGGAACCGGATGGATGCAGGATGGAAACGATGAACTGCAGGCACTGCTTGGTCTGACGGGAATGATGTTCACAGACAAGTTCCAGACCATCTGCTCACTTAAGGGGGGTAACTACAAAGATTTCGCTCATGCCGACATGTATGACCATTTCGGAGGATCGGGAATCAGCACCCGCGCCACTGGACTTTTCGGAGGATTCAATGGAGGCGTGCCACCAAAAGGAGAGTACGCCTATCAGCGCAACGGGATGGCAACACTCAATGCCATACAGAAATTCGACAGCATCACCACCGCCAAGGTCAATGCTGACTACAGCTACCACCGTGCCACGCACGACATCAGCCAAAGCTCGGTCTTGATGGCGGGCGATGGCGATTATGTGACCGTGAGCGAGACAACGTCGCCGCTTTCGAAGATCCACCTGCCCAAACTGTCGGCGAACTACCTGAGAAATGGGGATAATCTCTATTTGAATGAGTCGTTTGTGATTAAAGGAAAGTTTGAGCAGAACGAAGGAGATATCAATTCAAATGGAAAACTGGTGGAGCAGCGTAGGCGCACATCTTCATTTGAATTAGCCAACCAACTGAACTGGATGACGAAAAATGCGAAGGGGGTGCGGCGAAGCGTGAACACATCCGTCTCCTTCAAGAGAACGCCGACACTCCGTCTCGCGTTCCTCAACGACGGCTACAGCTACGGCCAGACAGCGCATTCGTCAACCCTCACTATGGATGTGAATTCCTCATTCCAGATTCCTATAGGCAAAACCTTCAGGCTGAACCTGCCGGTCAGCGTCTATGCTGCCTACGACAACTTGGAGACAAACCGCATACCGCAGGCCGACTGCAATCACATACGCGGATGGGCCTTCACCCCTTTCATCTCGCCGGGATTTGATATCCACTCCAAAAACAGGCGTTTCTATTTCAACGCATCGGCTGACATCGCATTGAGGGGAATGTACTACAACAAGTTGGATTACACCAAACTGCAGCTGAATCCACGGATTGGAGCCAGCTACACACTCAATGCCAACAACAAAATCACATTCAACTCATCAACCAGCACTCATGCGGGAGATATGATGACCTTGCTGACAGAACCCATGCAGACAAATTACAGGTTTATATACACTTCTTCCGGCATCATAGGAGAAACCAAAGGTTGGAACAGCTCGCTAAATTGGAAATTCCAGCTGCCCATGCAATATTTCACCATGAGTGTGGAGGCCCATCATGGAGAAAGCAAACGGAACACCCTTTCTTCACAGCAAATGGACGGAATCGACATCTACAGTCATGCACTGCTCCGCGACACACACTCACGCACTACGGGATTCAGAATTTCCACGACAAAGAATTTCCCCTCCATATATTCCAAACTCAAATTTGATGCGAATTACGGCTTTGGCAGCAGTGAGCAGGCTGTGAACGACAATGTCATCAAACTACGTTCCAACAATTATGAATTGAAAGGAAACGCATCGGCCACTCCATTGACATGGCTCGAACTGAACTATGACATCAATTACGGATGGTCAAGAACCAAATATTCCAACGTGAGCAATGTCTGGACATCATTGACCCATTCGGGAGCAATACATCTGTTTCCGATTCCAAATCTCGACCTTTCTTTGGATTATGACCATGTGCGCCGGCAAATCGCCTCAGATCAGTTCAAGCACATGTCGCTCTTCAACGCATCGGCGCAATACAAATTCAAAAAGTGCGTACTCCGTCTGGAACTCACTAACCTGCTGAACCAGCGACACTACGCCTACACTCTCTTCGACGGCGTCAACACCTACAGCTACGACTATGGCCTCTGCGGACGCACCGCCATGCTTCGGGCCACCTTCAAGTTATGAGCCAAGCCATCCTTTATTGATAGGGTGTTCAGTTTGATGCTCTGAAAATTGGTTTAAACAATAGCTTGTAGGAACTTATTTTATGTGTGTCTGAAACCGCTAACGTCTAAGGCCTAAAGTCTAATCACCTGTCCTTTTGCCACGACGCAAGATGCAGACCCCTTTGAACTTAGCGCCAGTTGCGTCGGCGTCGTTCCTAGCCTAGCACCTGCCGAGTTCTGCACCACTTTGTCTTCCCAAAGACATCAAAATGTCTTTGACCAGCCAAAGGCGTCCCCACTTAACCACCGCTGTCTGCCATGATGTCGTACGGAAATAAAAACTGTATTGACTTTTGGCAGGCTGTCACCTATTATTTTCCCTTCAGATCTCCATCGTTGTAGCCACGTTAAGTGGGGACGACGCATCTTGCGTCGTGGCTGCGGGACCTGTCCAGTGTGTATTGCCAACAGTAGGTACTTACTTTATGTATGTCCGAACATCTAAATTTGGAACACAGAACTAAACAGCCAATCTGTTTATTTGATTATTTGAATTATCCTTTCCCACAAGGTGAACGCAATATGGACGCCCTTCTCAAAGCTGCAGTAGGGCTTTCGACACTTTTCATGATGTGTTTTTGTCTCTTTTTTCGCACAAACGGCTTGTAATTCACAAACTTTTTGTACCTTTACAAAAATACTGCTCTATATCACGGTCATGCTGATTGTGAACTTCCTGTTACGGAACACCCATTTTCACGAGAACAGAGCGCACGTACATATTGGCTCACGATGGCCAGCAGCCTGACAAGAAACCGTGACAGTATTTTTAGAACACACCGTAAACGAGTCAAATGGAAAAGAAACAAAAAATAAGTCCCGACATGAAGCAATTCCTCTTGTCGCTGATTGCCACAACCATCTCGATTATCCTGACATTCGGAACCAGTCTGTGGCTTGAGAACCGCAAGACTGAGAAGGAGAAACGGGAAATTGTGATGATGGTGATGCACGATATCTCACACTCCATCGATGAGATGGAGAATGCAGACTCGCTGCTGCGTGCGGGATTTGACATGCAGGTGGCAGTGGCTGCTGACCCCGACTTGCTTGAAAAGAATCCCTTCGTCTTCACACATTACATTCCTCAGCTGGAATACACAGAGACCGTGGAGCATATCTTCTCTTCAAACATTGAAACCATCAACACCATCGGCAGCGTGGAGTTTGCAGAAAACGTGTCGGCCATATACAAACTTCGAAAAGACTATAAGAAAGAAATATGCGATCCGTTCATTGAAGAGATGAAGAAAGAAGGAAGTTTGGTGAATTACGAATCTGTCATCCAATTGGAGTATTACGCCTATATCCAAATAAGCGGACTGATTCTGAATGAGGCTAAGCATCGTTTCGACTATTGCAAGAAGAAAATGGAAGTGAGCGACAGCGAACTGGAAGCTTACAGCCAGAAAAGATTCCAAATGGAAGGAGGAGATGAGACCGACAGCATCAACAATGCCATTTATATGGACGTTGTTGAAAAATCACAACAGCTGAAAGAGGCAATCGAGAAGGGAAAACAAAAAAGAAATAAACACTAACGATTCTTTTCCTCCTTTTAATGGAAACTGACTATCTATAAATTCAACTAAAAATCTGTATTTATGAAAAAGATGACTGTTTTTTGTTTGCTGTTCATGACAATGATGATGGCAAACGCAGAGGTGACCAACAAAATCACGAACGGTGCAAATCCTTCTCCCTATGCCATTCAGGGAGGAGTCATGGAATATGTGGGCACAGTCGGTCCCTACAATGTGGAATTCAGCTACATGAACCTGCACATGGGCGATGGTGCTCATTTCCAATACCGCTACACGTCTGTAACCGTGAACAAAGGGAATTGGATAGAGTTGCGCTATGTGAGACAAAAGGGAAAGTATCAGGTTTGGAAAGAGTACATCAACGGTAAAAACACCGGCACTTTCACTATCTTATGGAATGCCAAGGAAATCAAGGGCACATTTGTCAATTCAAAAGGAAAAAGCTTCAAGGTTTATGCCAAATCGAGTGGCGGAAATTGGGCTGATGCCGGTGATTCCCCGTTTTGAGGTAAATAACCGAGTTCTGAATACAACTAATATGGGTTTTAACCAGAACAACTGAGAATGTCAAACAATTACTAAATATCAGAGTATGAAAATGGAATTTACAAGACTGATTTTGAGATGTTTCCTCATAATGCTTTTTCCCCTAACGGAAGTAAGTGCGCAGACAGATAATCCACGTGGAATCTATAAACTGGTTGGAATCAATGGCAGGGATGGGAGATATTTCAAGGAGCCGTTTGACCAGTATAAGATTTGCACAGACAAGGCGACGCTGATGATGTCGATAAGCAATAAATCATTCCGTGTCGGAAATAATGACCGTAGAGTGTTTAATTATACCGGTTCTGAGCCATCGTCGGCTGACGAAAAGAGTACACTCATTTATGACAGCGACAGCTCTGGGTTCAAACTGAAATGGTGGAGCAACTATTCTAATCATCGGATATTCCCTGCCAACGACTGGTGTGTTGAAACTTATAAGTCGGGAGTTTTTTCCAAGGATGGAAAAGTCATCGTCGGTGCCCTTACGGACAAGAGTGCACATGGGAAGGGAAAAGTGTTGCAAGGCAGATGGCGTATGCTTGGCCTGATGGATGAACTGAATGACGTGGAAAAAGAGACCAGGCGAATGAGAGAAGAATATGCCAAAAGTCGATATTACAACAGGAATTTTATGGTGTTTGGTGAGAATTATTTGTTGGAGACGCTTAATAACGGACAAGGCTATTATGAAGAGATTGAATATATAGGCAACAAAGGCTACAAAATCATTAAGGACCGATTTCATGACGAGAAAAATGAGATCCGCAATATTAAATGGATTTCAAACGATTTGATAGCTGTGGAATTCAAAGAGGATTACCGCACCGACTACCAGATACTGGAAAAAGTGAAAGACGACACTGCCATCATGGAGCATATCCTGAAGTTCTGGGAGTAAAATTGATTTGACGCCATGCCATGCGCATTGTTCCCCACATTCCTGCTTCAGATGTTGGTCGTGGGCTATACCCCGGGGCCGGCCAACATCTACTCACTCGCCATGTCACTGCGGCATGGGCGTCGGACCTCTCTTGTCATGTGGCTCGGACTGCTGACGGGCTTCTGCCTGGCTGTAAGCATTATGGCCGTGCTCACGTATCTGATAGGTTTGTCCATAGGAACGTATGTGGGCTACCTGCGATATGCGGGCGCTGCCTATCTCGTTTATCTGGCGTATAAGATTTACAATAGAAGTGTGAAGGCAGATGGGAACAACGCCGATTGCACTTTCCTTAATGGAATGTTGGTGCAGTTGACCAACGCAAAAATGCTGCTCTTCGACCTCTCTGCTTTCAGCACATTCGTCCTTCCTTATTCCAACCGTCTTGCCGACCTGTTGGAAGTCAGCGCATGGCTGATTCTTGCTGGCCCAGGGGGAAATCTTGTATGGCTGCTGGCCGGAAGTTTCCTCAGACGCTTTTTTACAGACTATGGTCGTCTGATTGACGTTGTTTCCGCCATTGCCTTGATTGGTTGCGCTGTATGGATCATCGTCTCAGCAGGTGACGCAGTCTGAAATCATCCGTTCGAGTGAATAATTCATTGCATAGATAATAATAGAAATAAAGCGTATGAGTAAGAAAATCATTGCTGTCAATGCTGGTCCCAGGAGAGGCTGGAACACGGACACCCTAATCATGGAAGCTGCCAAAGGCGCGGAGTCTGCCGGAGCTGAGGTGCAGAAATTCGACCTGTTCAGACTTGAGAAATACACTGGATGTATCTCCTGCTTCGGATGCAAACGGGAGAAGAATAAGAGCCACTGCATCTGTCGCGATGGATTGGCGCCGGTGTTGGATGCCATTCGGGAGGCAGATGGCCTGATCATCGGCTCGCCTAATTATCTCTCGGAGATGACTGCTTCTTTCCGGGCCTTGTACGAAAGGTTGATATTCCAGCATCTGACCTACAACCTGGAGACCCCCTGCTGCAACGAGCATCCTATTCCCGTTTTGCTGATCATGACGAGCAACGCTCCTGACGATATGTATATGGGACTCGTGCAGAACTATCAACAAGTGCTGAGTCGCTTTGTGGGTCCTACTGAGATATTTGTCAGCGGTGACACCCTCCAGTTGAAAGACTATGGCAAGACCGACTGGCCTTGGACACTGTTCGATCCCGAAAGCAAGAAACTCAGACATGAGACCGTCTTTCCACAGCACCAGAAGCAAGTGTTTGAAATGGGTGCCGCTTTGGCCAGACAGTCCACAGGCATTTTGTGATGACGCTGTTATCAATCTCGTAAATCGGAATTTATGTGCAAGTCAGATGAGCAATGATAAGCTTGCTTAATCATTGCCATGACGCAGCCATTAATCTCGTAAATCGAAATTTATATGGAATACTTTTATCCTTTTGGCGAAACCGTTAGCCGTTTAGTACAACAAGATAGAACTCCTAAACAAGTTTTTGTCCTTGGTGTATATGCCAGTGCTGTACATGCAAGATGGAAAAAAGGAAATGAAATAATTTGTCAGGCATTAGCGGTGGCGAGTGAACCAAGAATCTTTTGGGATGGTAATCCTGACGAAGCCAAGGAAATTATCTCTAAAATTCATTTACCATCTGAACTTGGGAGTTTAGAGCCTGCTGGTAGTCATTTAAATGGACCTTCAGCAAAAGTATTGGATGAACATATTCTTGCACCATTAGGATATACGAGAAAAGAAGCTTGGTTATGTGACTTGTTGCCAGAAACTCGTCTGAATAATAGTCAAGTAAGAGTTTTGAAAACAAAGTATGAGCCCAAAATACAGCAATATGGTCTCAACCCAGTAACTATTCCTAAACGTCCAACAGTCTTTTGTGACCTAAATAGATGCAAAGAAATACTCGCAGAACTGAAAGAGTCACGAGCAAATTTACTTGTATTGCTCGGTGATATCCCCATTAGGCAGTTTCTAAACAGAATCACCCAGGTTAATTATACTTCATTGCAAGAATATGTGAATTTATATGGATATGGGAATCCCTCAAAAGCTATAATCAATGGGAATAGCATAAATGTCCTTCCTATTGCTCATCCTCGACAAATTGGAGCCTTAGGTGCGCATAGTGAGAAATGGTTTCAAGCCCATTTAGAATGGGAGAATAAAAATAAGTAAATTCCAATTTATGTGCGAGCCGAGAGCAGAGCCAAGCTTGCTTGAACTATGCCGAGGCGAAGCCAGAAATCGGATTAATTCCAATTTATGTGCAAGTCAGATGAGCAATGATAAGCTTGCTTAATCATTGCCATGACGCAGCCATCAATCTCGTGAATCGAAATTTAGCAAACAAACAACTAATCATAATCCACATAAACAAGGTCTTGGCAGAGACCAGAGCATCAACTCGAAATACTCCATAGTCATTATGAGGAAGATATTTACAATTCTTTTCGGTGCCTGCCTCTCGGTGGGAGCAATGGCACAAGGAGTGTTGGCTTTCGATGCCAATGCAGGTGTGAAATCGAAGATGACCGTCTATGACGGCACGGAGGTCGGCTTCACGGCATATGAACGGCTGTTCTATGTGACGAACGTGGAGGACTCTGCTTATCAGTCCCTCAACGTCTATGTGCCCGACGGGGCAACCCAGCAGACGCCCATCTTCCTGCGTACCTACGTGGGTGGCTACATGGCCTCGCCTGCTGCCCAGCCACAAGCAGGCGATGCTACGGGAAGGGCTTTGAAGGAGGGCTATGTGGTGGTGATTCCCGGCACTCGCGGGCGCAACTCCACTATCGTGGCCGACAAGGCATACGCCAAGGCGCGCAAGGGCGTGAAGAAGGGACAGACCGTCTATACGGGTCGTGCGCCCAAAGCCATCCTCGACCTGAAAGCCGCCATCCGCTATATGCGCCATTTCGATAAGGAGATGCCTGGCGATGCCGAGCGCATCATTATCGACGGAACGAGTGCCGGAGGAGCCATGTCGGCGCTCATGGGAGCCACGGGCAACAATTCCGAGTATGCCGAGATGCTGAAGTCGATGGGAGCCGCCGATGAGCGCGACGATGTGTTTGCCAGCGTCTGCTATTGCCCCATCATCGACCTCGAACATGCCGACATGGCTTATGAGTGGCTTTACCAGATGACCGACTCCCGCCAGAACCTTGACGACACCCATAAGCTGATGACCAAAGAGCTTGCGGCCTTGTTCCCAGCGTATGTGAATGGTCTGAACCTGAAGAAACCCGATGGCACGCCATTGACGGCCGACAACTATCTGGACTACCTGAAGAGCGAGATCATCCGTTCGGCTCAGATGGCCAAGAATGCCGGAGCCGACATTCCCGATAGCATCGGCTTCAAGTTCACCTCAGAGGCAGGAGGTATGTTTGCGGCTCCGATAAATGGAGGCATGCGACCCCAGATGCAAGGAGGCCAACCGCAAAAAGGCATGCGCCCGATGCGTGGTGGAATGGGGCGTAGGCAGGTGGGCGAGTACATCACTGACCTCGACATGCAGAAGTATCTCAACTATGTGGTATCTACCCAGGCCTTGAAAGGCGTTCCTGCCTTCGATAGTCAGATAGAGGGTATCAACAACGCCAGCGGCGAGAATGAGGAGTTCGGCGACGAGTCGGGCAATAGCGTCAACTTCACCGACTATACGGCCGAGAAAAACGGAGTTGCCCTCACCGATGCCATCCGCCAGAACGTGCGCCTGATGAACCCCATGAGTTTCATTGGTGACGGCAAGACGTCGGTGGCTCCCCATTGGTACATCCGCCATGGCGCACGCGACCGCGACACGGCCTTCCCCGTGCCCGTGAACTTCGCCACGAAACTTCAGAATGCAGGTAAGGACGTGAACTTCCTCTTGGCTTGGAACCGTCCGCATAGCGGTGACTATGCCCTTGACGAACTCTTCCAATGGATAGCGGGAATCACGAAATAAATAATTGAATCAGATTACATAAAATATTAAATGGCAATGAGAAAAATAGCGTTAATACTCGTAGTAGGATTGGTGTGCCTGACCGGTTGCGCCCAGAAGAAGGGCGGCGAGCGTGGTCCGCGTCAGGGTGGCCACATGGAGATCAACAAAGATTCAGACAGCACGTTTGTGGCCTTGAAAAATGAGACATTGAAGAAGTTCAAGCAAATGACCTTCAACGACGAGCAGACGGGCAAGACAATGGCGTATAACCTGCTGGTTCCCGAAGGAGCCGAGGCAGGAGAGAAACTCCCCTTGGTGCTCTTCATGGCCGATGCCAGCACCGCCGGTAAGGAGGTGACGGCTCCGCTCACACAAGGTTATGGCGCCCTGGAGTTCGCTTCCGACAGGGATCAGCAGAAGCATCCCTCCTTTGTGCTCGTGCCGCAATACACCGATTGGGCCGTGCAAGACGACTGGAGCACCACCGACGAGGTGGAGATGACCGTACGTCTGCTTGAAAAGGTCTGCAAGGAATATAATGTCGATACTAACCGCCTCTACACCACCGGCCAGTCGATGGGAGGCATGATGTCGTTCTACTTCAACATCACCCATCCCGACCTCTTTGCCGCCTCGCTCTTCGTCAGCAGCCAATGGGACACCACGAAGATGCAGGACTTCGGCAAGAAGCATTTCTTCTACATCGTGGCCGGAGGCGACCAGAAGGCATACGGCGGCATGCAAGACCTGGCAAAGGTGCTGAAGGCGAACGATGCCCGTGTGGATTCCGCTTCGTGGAGTGCCAAGCTCCCCGTCGAAGAGCAAGAGCGACTGGCCGAGGAGCTGATAGCCCGTGGCGGCAACATCAACTTCATCAAGTGGGAGGCAGGCAGCGTACTCCCGGAAACGGGCCGAGCCATGGAGCACATGGCCTCGTTTGACTACGGCTACAAGATTGCCGCCGTCAGGGACTGGCTCTTCAAGCAGAGTAAGGAATAGATTTCGAAAAGACAAACAGATAAATCGGAATTTACGAAATTGTCAGATGAGCAGAACTCAGCACAAAATCGATTGATAATCGATTGTGCGATGAGGAGGTGCAGAACTCGGCTTATGCGAGCAGAGAAACGAAAGCGAAGCAGAAGACGCTAAGTTCAAAGGTGTACCAAGCTCGCTTGAGCTATGCCATGACAATGAGTAAATCTCGTAAATCGGAATTTATGTGCAAGCCGAGAGCAGAGCCAAGCTTGCTTGAACTATGCCGAGGCGAAGCCAGAAATCTCGTTAATCGGAATTTACGAAATTGTCAGATGAGCAGAGCCAAGCTCGCTTGAGCTATGCCATGACAATGAGTAAATCTCGTAAATCGGAATTTATGTGCGAGCCGAGAGCAGAGCCAAGCTTGCTTGAGCTATGCCGAGGCGAAGCCAGAAATCTCGTAAATCGAAATTTATGTGCAAGCCGAGAGCAGAGCCAAGCTCGCTTGAGTTATGCCGAGGCGAAGCCAGAAATCTCGTAAACCGAAATATATGGAACATATCACAAAAAATGTTTTGAGGAAAAATTGCTTTCTCCTTATGGTGATGCTTGCCTTCACAACCGGGGTTAGTGCACAAATAGTAAATGACAACCCTCGCGAACGCCTGTGGCAGTCGTTCCTCAACCCGCCAGACAGCATCCGGGTGGGCTGCTACTATTACTGGGTGGACGAACAAGTTGACCCTAAAGGGGTAAAGGCCGATCTGAAATGGATGAAGGACAACGGCATCACACTGGCCTTCCTCGCCACCGACATCCGAAACCGCACGACCTATGACAATCCCTGGAAGGATCAGACCTTTGGCAAGAACAAGTTCCAAAGCCGCCTGTGGTGGAAGAACCTGCGAACGGCCCTGAAGACGGCTGGTGAACTGGGCATCGAGATGGGCATCTTCAACTGTCCTGGATGGAGCCAATCGGGCGGGCCATGGGTGAAGCCCGAAGAAGCTATGCGCAACTGGACACCGCAAGGCATTGAGGTGTGCAAGACCAAGGAGGGTACCGACGTGATGTGCTCGCCCTGCTCACCCGAAGCGCAAGGACTTGAGGTGGACAAGCTCTCGAAGGTTCATGTCCAAAAGCACTTTGAGGCATTTATCGGAGAAATTCTACGTCGCATATCCCCCAAAAAGCGACCGACGCTGACTACTGTCGTCGTAGACAGTTGGGAGCGCGGCAAGCAGAACTACACCGACTCCATCTTCGTCAAGTTCCGGCAGCGCTATGGATACGAACTCGACTACACAAACGAAGCCTGTAAAAAGGACCTCGACCATTTGATTGCCGACCTCGTGGCCAGCGAGTATATGGGCGGACTGACGGAGAAGGCTCACGAATACGGCCTGCGCACTTGGGTGGAACCATACGCCCACAGTCCTTTCCCTGGCAACAGCATCACTTACGGCTGTGCTGCCGACGAGGTGGCAGCAGAGTTCTGGGTGGCAGACAGGAAGTTTCGCCAGAAGGAGGTCGACGCTGCCGTAGGAGCAGCGCGCCGACGCGGCAAGAACCGTGTGTGGGCAGAGAGTTTCACTGCCGGATGGCCTGAACTGGCGAAGGACAACTGGAGTTTTGCCCAACTGAAGCCCATTGCCGACCGCTATTTCCATGCCGGCATCAACGCCACCATCCTGCATGTCATTATTTCGCAGCCCGGCGACGAGAGCAAACCCGCTGTACGTCCTTGGTTCGGCACCTACTTCGACCGTCGAAGCCAGCATGCAGCCGATCTGAAACCACTTGTCACCTATCTCCGCCGCTGCAATTTCATGTTACAGTTGGGCAAGCCACTGGATGGTGCCAATGACCGTCGCCTCATGCCCGACGGCACCACCATTCACTTCACCGATGATTCCCAGTTTGAGGTTATCTTCCCAAACGGACAACAGGAATTGTGGAATCCGATGCAGGATATTACGATGACAGTACAGAACAGAATGTAAGTTCCCGTTTCACTGAGATTTACGGCATCGCCTCAGTATAGCTCAAGCGAGCTTGGCTCTGCTGAGGCGCAGCCATCAATCTTGTAAATCAGAATTAATATGGCCGTATCAAAGAAATCTATTGGATTAATCGTCCTTTTGTTAATGCCTTGTTTTGCTGTTGGTCAAAACTTCGTTGACAGCACAGCATTCAGACAAGATAGCATAGACATTAGAACAGACACGTTACGTCAGCGGAATGCTATGTACAACTGTGATACAGTTAGAAAAGACAGTTTTCCAAAGCAGCACAGACTATTTTTTGTCCGCAAAGAGCAAGGGCTAACACGAGGCATAAGTCCTAATGCTGTAAAAATGCAGAAGTTCGATCCATATAAGAAGAAGTTTACCGATATGCGAATAATAGAAACTATCGGTTCGCACATAAGCAGATAAGGAAATTCTAATTTATGTGCGAGCCGAGAACAGAGCCAAGCTTGCTTGAACTATGCCGAGGCGAAGCCAGAAATCGGATTAATTCCAATTTATGTGCAAGTCAGATGAGCAATGATAAGCTTGCTTAATCATTGC
>R25__coassemble_1224_pt1 | contig 13163 bp, 6 predicted proteins | sample R25__metabat2_high_PE_055 | metagenome-assembled genome bin R25
AGGCAAAGGCTATATAAAAATACTTAAATAACCCTCTCCTCTGCCGGAATCTCCATCCGCCAAATTCTCGAGGTATCTGAATCTCGATGTATCGAAATATCGAAATCTAACGTCTAATCCCCCATCCGCATGGTTCCCTAAAGTCTAACGTCTAACTTCTAAAGTCTAACGTCTAATCCCCCCATCCGGATGGCATGTAATCCATGTGCTTTGTTTTTTCCATAGCGAAGCGGTTTATGTTCCATGAATTCTCTTCGTCATGGCAAAATGTGAGCTAGCTCCCTTTTGCTCATTTGACTTAATCGAGAATTTTTCCCTGACTGTAAGTCGGGCTTTTTCCTAAGGGGGTATTCCCATTCTGCAAGAATGGATTTTAAGGGTTGGAAGTACGCCTTGTAAGCTCGCTTGCAAAGGGGTACACCCAACCTTTAAAATGAATAAAAAGAATACCCCCGGTTTAGTATTTATTTATTTTGTCCTTTTAAAAATGAAACGTCTTTTTTCTCTTTCCGCCATGACGCTCTGCTGCGCACTGGCAATGGCTCAGGGCACTCCTGCCCAGTCTTCCGAATCCGTCCAGCCAGCCTCCGCTGCCAACCCCACCGTCACGTGGGACCGCCACAGCCTCATGTTCGGCGGACGCCGCGTTTGCCCGGTCATGGGTGAGGTTCATTATTCCCGCATCCCTGCTGACGAATGGGAGAGGGAAGTGCGCAAGATGAAGGAAGGAGGACTGACCATGATCGCTACCTACGTCTTCTGGAACCACATCGAAGAGAGGGAAGGACGTTTCCGATGGGACGGACAGCGCGACCTACGACGTTTCCTTGAGGTCTGCAAGCAGGAGCACATGCCTGTGGTACTGCGTCTTGGCCCTTTCTGCCACGGTGAGGTGCGCAACGGAGGCATACCCGACTGGATGTTCACCAAAGGCTGCCGGCTCCGCTCCCAGGACAAGACCTTCCTCTCCTATGTGGAGCGGCTCTACCGCCAAATCTTCACCCAGGTGCAGGGACTCCAGTGGAAAGACGGAGGACCGGTCATCGCCGCCCAGTTCGATAACGAATACCGTGGGTCGGGCGATTACCTGATGGCACTCAAGAATATCGCCCTCCACATTGGTTTCGACCTCCCGTTCTACACCCGAACCGGATGGCCTGCACTCTCCAAGCCCGTGCCGTTCGGCGAGATGCTCCCTCTCTATGGCGACTATGCCGACGGATTCTGGGACAAGGAGGTGAAAGAGGGAACGGGCAACTATTACAAAGCCTTCAACTTCAAGGGATTCCGCTCTTCCACCGCCATCGGCACCGACCTACTCGGCAAGCAGGAGGCGAAGACCGACAAGGGCGACGACGACTATCCTTACTTCACCTGTGAGCTGGGGGGCGGCATGGTCACGGCTTACCACCGGCGACCCTTCATCTCGCCCGACGACTGCTACTCGCTCGCCGTGGTGAAACTGGGAAGCGGAAGCAACCTCCTCGGCTACTACATGTACCACGGGGGGACCAACCCGGAAGGGGAACTCAACACGCTCAACGAGGTGCAGACTTCGCCGGGAACGGCCAACAACGACCTGCCGGTATGCACCTACGACTTTCAGGCTCCCCTCGGTGAGTTCGGGCAGAAGAACGAGTCGTTCTACCGACTCCGCCCGCTCCACCTCTTCATGCAGGACTTTGGAGAGCTCTTGGCACCCATGGAGGCAGAGTTCCCTGCTCCCCAAGACCTCCAGCAGCGACAGGACACGCAGCTGAGGTGGAGCGTCAGGACTGACGGCGGTGCGGCCTTCATCTTCGTCAACAACTACGAGCGCTTCGCCAACCTCTCGCCGAAGAAGAACGTGCGGCTCGCTGCCTGTGGCGTGGAGCTCCCACGCATCACCATCCCGGCCGGTGCTATGGCCATCTTCCCTGTCAACGTGGGCGGCATCAAGTACGCAACCGCACAGCTGGTGGCGCAACGCGACGGCAAGATGTACCTCATGCAGGTGGAGGGCATACCTGCCACCATCGCCATGAACGACGGAAAAACGCTGCTCAACCAGAAACCGATGGGAGCGGAATCACCGATCTACAAGAATATCTACCTGCTCACACAGCAGGAGGCGGAGTATCTCTTCCTCCCTGAACCAAAATACGTTGGGCCTTATTCTGTGACTCACAAAAAACTGAAAGAGCCGGGACCGCTGCGCGCCATCGTCAAGGGGAAGGCCAAGGTGGCGGAGGCACCGTCGGAAGACGATTGGAACCAGGCCGCCGTCTATAAGATCACCATCCCAGAAATGTTTCTCGGCAAACGGGACGCACTGCTCAGCATCACTTACCAAGGCGACTGCGCACGCCTCTATGCCCCATTCCCTCCCAACGCTCAATCCCTCTCTGCCCAACCTTCAGCCCCTGGAGACCCGCAGATGAAACTCGTGGCCGACAACTTCCAGTACGGACGCCCCTTCCTCTTTGGCCTCTGGCGGCTCCCCAAAGGGGTCACCGAACTCGAACTCCGCATCCTACCTCTCCAGCCCGATGCACCCATCTACCTCCCCTCCCAAGCCGATAAAACCCCAGGCGAACAGCTGAGGAACGTGAAAATCACCTTCCTTTAACCACTAAAGCTTTTGAGACATCAGCCTCACCTGCATAGATGAAGCAGTCATCCCTGCAGCAACAGGGTTGCTGCCCCAACCATCCTCCCCACCCTCATCTGGATGCTTAGACTGCTCATTTGGCTTAAACGCTGGATTAAAGGATTAAAAGGATCAAAAGGATTTTTTGCATTTTTATTGAGGGAGCCTGCGACCGTTTTTTATTGAGTGATTTTCCTGTTTTGGCACAAAACAGATTTACATGGATGGAGAGCAGATGGGAGAGCTCGCTCTCATAATTTTAAATCCGTCCATGGAAATATAGGAAAGAAAATCACCGTTTTTTAATCTAATTATTCTTTAAAATCAAAAACAATGCACCAATTATTTAATTCTCTTTACATTTAACATTATTTAACTTTCGGGGGGGGTAAAATTAACTTTTCTTTGTAACTTTGCACACGGATTTCTTATAAGCCATGCATGAAGGGAGACGCCCCTCAGGGAGCGTTTGATTGCATCTCTTAATGGAGAAAAAGAGACAACGGACAGATAGATTGAGCTAGTGAAGGACGTTGAATAATAAGGACTTGAACAACACGAAATTATCAAACCTGCTGATTGGAGGCATATAAATTGCATGAAAGATGGAACCATCGGAGCCATATAATCCAGTTTTGCGTAGTGGGGACGGCGGTTAAGCGTAGCTTACTGCTGCTTTTGTTGTGTCTGTACGGCTCTTGACCGTACCCTCACACCGCTCCACTCTTGTCTTTTACGCTTCATCTGCAACGATAAACCACATCTGTTAACTACGCTGTGATCCATATTTAACTGATTTTACTAATCTAAACAATAATGTTATGAGAAAAAAACTTACTTTTTTATTAATCGCTATCCTGGCCAGTCTGGGGGCTATGGCACAAGACGTTGTGGAAATTTCCACCGTTGACCAGCTCAAAGCCTTTAGGGATGCTGTGAACAGCGGCGACACGTATGCTGGAAAAACAGTAAAGCTGACCGCAGATCTTGACCTCAGTAGCGAGAACAACTGGGTTCCGATAGGAAATCTGGTAGCCTATCCTGGTCAATCCTTCAATGGTGTATTTGATGGAGGAGGACATTCTATCAGCAATTTGACTTGCACTGATAACACTCCCCAATATGCGGTGGCGGGTCTTTTTGGCTCTATTGTGAGCGGTACAATCAAAGACCTGACTGTGAAGAATGTTAATATCAAAAGTACCCATTATGCAGCAGGTATCGTTGCATACACATCTAATACTCCAACAATCGAGAATTGCCATGTAATAGGCGGTACGATTAGCTCTACACCTGAAATCGTTAATGGTAGTTATGATAATGGTGACAAGGTTGGTGGAATCATGGGATATGCTACCGCTGGTTCAACCATCAATAACTGCACTGTGCAAGATGTGACAATCACTGCCTATAGAGATATTGGCGGCATTGTTGGATATTCTGCTGGAAATGTTACCAATAACACTGTGATTGATGTTACTGTTAAACAAGACTTGACAAATGGATACAAAAATCCAACACCAACTACTGTTGGCGACATCGTAGGCGGTGGTACTGCTGTGAATTTTTGGGAAAGCAACAATAACAAAGTCCTCAAATCTGTAGCCAAGATAGGAGATACAAAATATACTACTCTTGCTGCTGCAGAAGCAGCAGCTTCTGAAGGCGATAAGATTGAAATCATCCAGCCAGGAAATTACAATCTTCCAAATATTTCCAAGAATGTCACAATTGAGGGCATTGTTGACGGTATTGTGTTCAACCACAGCTCTGGTAATATAGCAAGTGTCCCTAACGGAGCCACTTTCAAAAACCTGACTTTCAACTTTGGAAGTGTAGACTATCATGGCTTCTATGAAGCTGGCACCATCAACATGGAGGGCTGTACGCTCAACGGTAAGCTCTTTAGCTATGGCGACATGAATTTCACAGACTGTGCGTTCAACCACTCTGGAGACTATAACATGTGGTGCTATGGTCCAAGTGTCGTTAAATATACCGGTTGTACTTTCACAAATACAGGTAAATTCTTGAACGTTTATAGGGAAGGAGCTGAAAAGAATACTGTTTATGTTGAAAATTGTAAGTTTATCAATACCGGTGATAAAAACAAGGCTGCTCTTAATGTGAAAGCAACCAGTAGCGGTAATCTTCTTACTGCTGATGTCTATATAAAGAATTGTACAACTGAAGGTGCATTCCCTGTTAAAGGCGATTTATGCTATGACAAGGGTGTGGAAACAGGTATAGTCGTTGATCCACTAGCCCAGGTAGATGATCGCACAGCCGATGGTGTTGATAACATCCGAGTTTGGAAAGACGATGTTCAGATTTATCCTCTCAAACCAGTTGCCAAGATTGGTGAGGTTGGATATCCAACCCTTCAATCCGCAGTTGATGCCGCATACAAAATGACCGGCGATGTCACAATTAAGCTTGTTGATGATATCACAGAATATGCAATAGTCCTTCAGAAAGCAGGTTTGAACCTGACAATCGATGGCAAGGATGGTGAGACAAACCACACCATTAAAGGACAGATTGTTATCGATGGTGCTGGCAATCTTGACAATACAGAAACACTCGTTATTTCGAACTTGAATTTTGAGGGAAACAAAGACGATTTCTCTGGCAATTCTGATGCATTTATTCTTATCCCAAGTCCTAAGGATTTAGGAAAGCCTTGGCACTATACAAATACTACAAATAAAGACCATTTTAATTACGCACACAATATAACAGTATCAAACTGCTCTTTTGTAAGTACATCAGAAAACTCAAAGGGCTATGATGTTGTTGGCGTGAAAGTTCCGTCACAAGGTGCACGTAATATAGTAATTGATCAGTGTTCTGGTGATAATCTTCATAGTTTGGCTCAACTTGCAGCTACCGAAGGAGGAGCTATAACGAACTGTGAAGTGAAAAATGGAGAGAGTTTAGTGAATGTTAATGGTGGTAGCGGAACATTCACTGTGTCTGGTAACACACTCGCTGCAGCTGAAGGCTCAGACGGCTATGGAGTACGTGAGAATGGGACATCCTCTGCTACTATCAATCTTTCTGACAACAACTTCAAAGCTGCAAATGCGATTGTTTTTGGAAAAGGTGATTCTAAAACAGCTGGTACAATCAACGTTACTAGTGGAACCTACGTTGGAGGAATCACAAAGACGACTGCTGCCATCGGTAAAATCGTTATTTCCGGCGGCCACTTCAGTGCACCAATCTACGAGGATGCCTATAGTGCTTTCATCGCTGAAGGCCTCACAGGTATCAATGGTCTCTATGCTACTGCGACTCCGGAGGCTCCAAACGGCGTTGCTGCGGGTATCGTGAAGGTGACTGAGACTGATGGAACAATTTCTTTCTATCCAAGTTTACAGGAGGCTGTAGATGCAGCTGGCGAAAATGCGGTGGTTACTCCTCTTATAGATATTGACCTTGCTGCTAGTTCTGTCGTTATCACTAAGCCGCTTACTATTGACGGAGAAAATCATGCCATTTCAAGTACGGCCGCTCAGGCAATACTTTTGAAGAGCACGACGGCAGGCAATGTGAAGATCCAAAATGTGAACATCACTGCTTCAACGGGTCATGGCATTCAAATAGGTGATGACAATACGGCTAATATTGCAAAGCTTGAGCTTGACAATGTAATTCTGACTACCGCTAAACGTGGTGTTCGTGTGTATAAAGAAGGAACTGGTTTTGGAATAGCCATCGCTAACTCTACTATTCAGAGCACGAAAGCAGACCCTAAGACTACCTATACAACTGGAAATGACGCTATAGCTCTCAGTCTTGGTGCTACTGATGGAAAGGGCTATGAAGTCACAATTGAGAACACAGTACTTCAAGGTTATTCGTATCTCATTAACAATGTGACTTCAGGCAGCAATATCAATGTGACCATGACTGGTGGTGCGACTTACGGTCGTGCTGCCGTTAACGTATGGGGAAAGAATAACACCTTCACACTCGATGGTGTTGAAGTTCACGGATTGAACAACCAGACAGGACCGACAGAGGCATTCTCCTGTATCGTCGAGAATGAAGGTGCAGAGAACAATGAATTCACGATTAAGGATTCTAAGTTTATTGCCACTTTGAGTGAAGCTGCTGCTACCACCGAGGGTTCTTCTGCTACTGAGCAAATGATAGACTTCAGAGGCTCAGGCTCAACTGCTAAGATTCTTGGTGAAACTACTTACGAATGTAACTATCCAGAACGTGGAGGATTGATTTACAATGAAGGTGCACTTGAAAACAACAAGATGTACTTTGACGACGCAACTAAAGCCACCTTTGCCAATGCATTCACAGAAGCCGTAATTTCTGACGAGAAAGAACAGCCGATTAATCTTTATCCAGTAAACTTCACTTCTGAAATTTACTACTATTGGTTTGCGAATGGAGTAGAGGATGGCGGAAACTACAGTTTGATTCAGCCTTATGCTAATGGATGGCTTTCTGATGGCGAGTTTATTAGAGTTAAAAAAGATATCACTCTTAAGAGCAATATTGAAACTAAACTTGCTAGTGGTACTTCATACACTCTTACTTTTGGCGAATATAATATCTCTAAAGGAGATTATAGTATTACAATGAAAGAAGGGGTAACCGTTTATACAGACAAGCAGACAGACATCTTCTCTTCTGCAACAGAGGGTTGCGATGTTTATGAATTGACCACTGAGACTGGTTATGCTTATGTTTGTGGTAACTACGTGGCCAAAGTCAACAACGAGCTTTACAACTCCTTCGCCGAAGCCGTAACTGCCGCTGCAGGCACCAAGGTGATCGTGCTCCTGAAGGACATTGCCGACACATACGCAATGACTCAGGGTGAGACGCTCAAGGTGCAGAAGGATGGTAAGGCATTCAACAACCCTACCGCCCCTGCCGACTTCACGCTGAAGACCCTCATCGACGGAGCTGTGACCATCTACTCTGTCAAAGCAAATGAGAATCTGGCAAGCATCTCCGAAGGCTACTACCACATCAAGAACCTCGGAAACAACTCATACGTGAACGTGAAGGGACGCAGGACCGCCACCGTTGACGCCACTGCAGCTGACGCCAACACCGCTGCGGGTACCATCATCAAGGTGAAGGCAACCGACGGACAGGTGGAGGTGCTCCGCTCACAGGCTATCGACATCCCTCACTATGCTGACCGTGCCATGAGCTATGTGCACGACTTCGCTAAGATCATCGTAGAGAAACTCAACGCATCAGGCAGCGGAGAAATCCTCGGCACTACCGGATTCGACGCACTCATGCAGAAATTCGATGACAACTTCGACCACCACCTCTATGTGGAACAGGCTCAGGGCGGCTACCGCATCTTCGGACGCACACCGAGCATGAAGCCGGTGGTGGAATTCTATCAGGAGAATAAAGGCAAGGTGGATGCAAAACTCCCGATGCTCGAGCAGAAAATCAACTACGCCATCGCCAAGGTGGTGGACAAAGTGGGTAAGGGCAGCAGCCTCAAAGACTCCTTCAAGCTCCACACCATCTGGCAGCGCATGAACAACATTGCGCTCACCGAGCCTAACGACGACGCATCAAAACTGGCATTCCTCCAGGAGGTGCTCTCAAGCGAGATCAACGTATGGAACTTCGCCTACGAATCTGCCACCTTCTATATGGAGAAGGTGGAGGGAAGCCAATACTTCGAACAGATCCCAGCTGAAATCCGCAACTACTGGAACCTCGCTAAGCAGGTACACCCAGACTTCAAATACTATATCGTCCAGAAAGACGGTAAGATGGACTTCATTAGCGAAGGAAACACCGACATCATCAACAACAACCCTCGCACCGTTTGGGCACTCGAACAGGTAACGGAATTCAAGGTGAACATTCCTGAAACCAACTCCAAACTGGCGGGTAAGGACAAGAAGGAATACTACACCACCATCTACACCGACTTCGGCTATCAGCTCCCTGAAGGCGTCACCGCACTCAAGGTTACTGAAATCAAGGAGGTCAAGGAACTCGGACTTGCCTTGACAGCGGAAATCGGACGCAAGGTGGCTCCGCAGACCCCTGTGCTCATCAAGTCGGAGACTGCGGGCGACATCACGCTGACCATCGATGACAACTGTGGCACAGCCGTGACGGACAACCTGCTCCACGGTGCTGATTGGCTGATCAACGAATACGAGATCAACACGCCGGCTCTTGAACGCCTCTTCGCATTGGTCGATGGCAAAATCAGTGCTGAAACCACAGATAAGTATGAGCACCTCCTCCGCAGAAACTCAGGTACGGTGAACAACAAGTACTTCTTCCCAATCAGTGTTGAAGAAGACTTGGCTCCTGCATACAAGGAAAAGACGGGCAAAGAGATGAAGGATACTCCTATCCGCATCCTCGGAAAGAAAGGTAAGTTCCTTGCATTCAATGACTCTTGGGACGACCTGCCATCCAACGCCGTATTCCTCTTCAACGAGGACTACAAGCCAGTGTTCCTCAATCTCATCGGTGATGTTGACCGTGACGGCGATATCGACCTCATCGACGTGAATGCAACGATCGACATCGTTCTTGGAAGGGACGTGTCAGCTAAGAATTATGACTTCGAGGCTGCTGACGTACATGAGACTTTTGAGGAAATCAACCTCATCGACGTCAACACGTTGATTGACCTTGTACTGAACCGTATCTCACTGAAATCATTAATCGAAAATATTCTTAATCAATGAAACGAGTTGTCAATATAGCCATTCTGTTGATGCTGTGCTGCCTGCCGCTGGCAGCACAGCTCAACGGCCCTGGATTCTACAGAATAAGAAATGCAGCGAGGACTTCGGAATATATCAGCATGACGAATGACAAGTTCAATTATACAACAGCTATTAGTACAGCATGTGGTGGATTGAGCAATGCTGCAAGTTCAGCAGGCCAATCTCGTGCATTTGCTTGCGTTGGTAAATTCCTCGAAACTGATATTCACATGGTAGATGATGCGGATTTCATTGATCCAGCCTCTGTGATTTATGCGGATAAGAAGAATAATAATGCTTCCAATTATGAATATAATTTGATTGGTCAGGGCACAAGTTTGCTGACACTAACAACTGGTAAATACCCAAGTACATGGTTCCCTTTAACATTTAAGGATCTTTATGTTACTGTTAAAGCAGAAAGTGGTTCGGGCGTAAATACTTTATATACTGCCAGTATGCCTATAAAAGACTCCTCAGGAATGGCAAGCTTGGGCTCTCGTTATCTTGTGGATAATAATGGCAAGATGGATATCAATGCATCCAAAGATGCTAATAACGCCAAATGGTATATAGAGCCAGTGACTCATTTCAATGTGAAGCCAGAAGTGGAGTATGGAGGAAAATACTATACTACGCTTTATATTCCTTTCGCTTTCGAATTGAGTGGGGCTGTGGAGAACGCATACGTGGTGACAAATATAGGAACTGACGGTGCCTTGGACTTGGTAACTGTAGCAACAAAAGGACAGACAGTTCCTGCGGGAACTCCTGTTCTGCTTGAATGCAGCTCTGATGTGGCTGCCGATTGTCAGCTGATTCCATCTGGTGTTCCATTGTTTACAACTCCAGATCCAACAGTTACTTCGAATGCACCATCCGCATCTACAGCCACGAATTACACTGGCACGAACCTTCTGAAAGGTAATTACTACTGTAACCAAGATGGTAACATGACATTTCCTACATCAAATGGTACCAGCTCGTTCAATGCCAATCATTACACTGCCCGTGCTGCCAAGCTGAAAGTCCTGGGACTGACGGCTTCAGGCAAATTGGGGATGGTGACACCTCCTACAAGTTGGACGGCTATGCCGGCCAACAAGGCTTGGCTTGAATATTCTGGTACTGCTGAGCTCGTATTCCCGTTCACCGCATCAAAGAGAGGCGATGTGGACCGTGACGGCGATGTCGATATCATCGACGTAAACGCGGCTATAGACATCGTGCTCAACAGGGATGTGTCAGCGAAGAATTATGACTTCAACGCTGCTGACGCAGATGGAGACAACGACCGCGACATTGTTGACGTGAATATCATCATCGATATCGTGCTCGGTAGAATTGCAAATTGAAATTATAAATCATTTAAGGGTGGTTCTATAAATTAGGTCGGATTGGTTTTTGAGTTGATGTGGATGGGTTTTTGTAAGCGTTTAAAGGCGCATAGCGAGCTATGTAACTGCAAACGCTGACAAAAAGACGCCACAGCAGCCAAAAAGCAACCGAAATAATGACCACCCCATGAGATTTGTAAGTAAAAAACGTAATTTATAGAACAACCCTTAATATTATACAACAATGAAAAAAATCTATTTAACTTTGCTCGCACTTCTTGCTTTTGCGGGCGCCAAAGCTCAGGTGACGGAAACCGATTGGCAATCAATGTCGGATGTCGTTGCCCTGAAGAGCTCTGAATTCATCTATGGTTCGGGTGTGGTGCAAATCCCTATCTGCATCAAAGCACACCAGGACTTCCAGGGTGCAACTTTCTATATCCAGCTGCCAGAAGGCGTGACCTTTAAGTCTCTGGATCCTGTTGTGGAAGCCAGAAGAGCCAGCTTTTCAGCCACTGGTTATATACACTCATATGAGCCTCAGACTGATGGTACATACAAAGTGTTGAGTACTGTGGCAGCCAATACTTCTGATGGTCAAAAAGGCTACTACTCCAAAGGCTCAGCTGACGATGATTATCTCTTCTCTTATATCTCTGTGAATATCAGCAACCTTGCTCCAGGAGAATATCCAATCAAGATTGTGAACGAAACACTCTTCGCTATGTTCAACGAAGAAGGTGAGCCGTCACGCCAATTAAATCAAGAAATCACTTCCAAGCTCGTCATCACCAACGAAGTAGTGCTCGATGAGTTGGCAACTGAATACCCAACTGAATACAAAGGTGTCAACGTACGTGTGAAACGTTCCTTCACCTTCGACCAGTGGAACACCTTCTGCCTCCCAGTTGCTATGGACGAAGCCACCTGCAAAGCCGTCTTCGGTCAAAATGTTGACATCGCTGAGTTCAACGGATATGACTATACCGCAGAAACAAAACATATCAGCGTTAAGTTCAACCATGTGAAAGAAATCAAGGCCAACACTCCTGTAATCATCAAGATTGCAAGCGCCGACACCAAGACTTATGATGTTGACAATAAAGAATTTACCCTCACAAATGTAAATGTTGCACCAGTCGCCGCTAATGCTCTTAGGACGATGGTTGGACGTGGAATGATGCGTGGAACTTACACAGATGGAACATTGCTCTATGAAACAGAAGAAGACGAATGGGGAGAATCAACAGTGAAATATCAGTACGTTTTCCTGAGCGGTGATAAATTCTATTATGCTACTGCTAAAACAAAACCAATGAAGGGCCTCCGTGCTTATTTCCAATTCAGAGATGAAGGAAACACTCCATTGAATGCAGCTGATGGTGTTAAGTTCAACTTCACTGTGGACGATGAGCCAACAGCAATTAATGGCATCTCTTCTGTTGAGAAAGTGGCAGAGGGTGTTTACACCGTTAGCGGCCAGAAGGTGAGCGAGTCTTCACTTGAAATCCTGCCTAAGGGTGTGTATATCGTGAATGGTAAAAAAGTATTCAAAAAGTAAGAAGGGAGGACACGAATTATGAAAAAGAACTATATAAAACCAGTAAGTAAGACTGTAATAACTGAGATGGTTCTCAACACCATGGACGCCACTGCTCCTAACGAAAAGATTGGCTATGGAGGTGAAGATAATGAAGGTCTTGATCCAGGAGCTCGAGAGCGCTACAAGGACTTCTCGGACGAAAGCTCCAGCTCCTACAGCCTCTGGTAATCAGAACCCAATCTCATGTATATATCAATGGGGATGCACACACCTGCATCCCCATTTTTTTTTGCTCCCATTCCCACCAACCCATCTGCATGGCCCTCACCATCCCATGTGCAAAGTAATCCTGCCGTACGCCCTCCTGATGTTCTGCTTACGTTAAGTGGGGACGGCGCATCTTGCGTCGTTACTGCGGGACAAGAAATCAACTGCAATCCCATCCGTATGTCAATAACATCCGGATGGCTTTTTCCCAAGCACGCAGTGCGTTTTTTCTTTTTATATCATTTTAATAAAGATTTGTACGATTTGAACCGATTTGTGCGATTTTCTTCGATAATCCGCTTCGCCATGGAAATGCTTAAGCAAGCTTATCATTTCTCATTTGGCTTAATCGCGGATTTCTTTACGAGCAAAGCGAGTAAACTCGTAATAATGGGCTAAATTCGTCGTTCAATAAAAACCGTCCGCATGTTATATAATAATTATATGGAAATTCGTGGCAAATTCATGGAAATTACATGTTAACATAAAGTCCATCCATGTGCCATGTTTTTTCCCAAGCACGCAGTGCGTTTTTTCTTCAAACTCGAAGAGTTTGAACTTTTTCCCAAGGGATAGAATCCATGTCCAACGTAGTTGCTTGAAAAGAATTTTTGATTAAGGTGGGGTCTATAAATTATGTCGAGTCGATTTTT
>R25__coassemble_1266_pt1 | contig 12873 bp, 7 predicted proteins | sample R25__metabat2_high_PE_055 | metagenome-assembled genome bin R25
CTGTGAATTATATCAATGTAAAATGGCGAGTTAAGAACTCCCGAAACTTAAATCATTACTATCATAAATTGGGATTTTTCCTTTTGATTATGAGACTGTTTAAAATTTTATGCATACCACCATAAAATATCCACTGAGCCCTTTTTTTTCATCATTACTTATATAGAACCCACCTAAAGTAAACGGGAAAAGAAGCCTTTAATACTTCTTTTCCCGTTTACTTTAGGTGGAATCCTTTGCAGGGTGTACTTCGCACAGGTTGGTCACATATAGCGTTTGTGACCGGTGAGCCATTCGTCGATGTACCTGCCGTCGATTTTGGTCATGCCCAACGACTGATAGCCGGTAAGTCCGTTCTGCTTGAAATTCAGGACGATGAGCAATCCCACTTTCATCAGGATATTGATGTATTTGACCAGTGGCGACATGAACAGTGGGTAGGCCATGCTGAGCAGGACGGAGAAAAACGCGGTCGATACGTAAATCCAAACGCCGATGCTCTTTTTGCGCAGAATCATGATGAGTGCGATGATGTCGGCCAGGTTCAGGATGATGCGGAGTGTCACACAGAGCATCTCAATCCCAATTGCAGGATGTTTCACACCTATGATAATGTTGTGAATGATCACAACAAGTGAATAGGCCATCATCACCCACAGGTAGATTTTTATGTAAGGCGATAACTCTTGCTTATATTCTCTTTGGGTCTCCATAACATGATGTGTGAAAGGTGAAATACTTGGCATTGGGAGGAACTGGTTCTTGCACCAGTGGGTGTCCTCCTGTTTTTGCCGGTATCAACATTCGGTGTCTGATGCTTCCAGACTCTTGTTATTTCACGATTCCTTTCTCCAAATATTCCGCCAGGTTGGTGCGGATGCTCTCCGAAGCCTTCTCCACCGCCACTTTCGCCATGTCGTGGTCAACCATGATCTTCACCAGCTCTTCGAAGCTGGTCTTGGCTGGATTCCAGCCCAGCTCACGCTTTGCCTTGCTTGGGTCACCCCACAGGTTCACAACGTCGGTTGGACGGTAGAAGTCTGGACTTACCTCCACGAGCACCTTGCCTGTCTTCTTGTCGATGCCCTTCTCCTCCATGCCTTCACCTTGGAATTCCAGCTCGATGCCGGCATGCTTGAAAGCATAGTAGCAGAATTCGCGTACGGAATGCTGAACACCGGTGGCAATCACAAAGTCTTCCGGTTTCTTGTTCTGAAGAATCAGCCACATGCACTCCACATAGTCTTTGGCATAACCCCAGTCGCGGAGGCTGGAGAGATTGCCGAGGTAGAGCTTTTCCTGCTTTCCCTGTGCGATACGTGCGGCAGCAAGGGTGATCTTGCGGGTGACAAAAGTCTCGCCGCGGCGCTCACTCTCGTGGTTGAACAGGATGCCAGAGCAGCAGAACATGTTGTAAGCTTCGCGGTATTCCTTCACAATCCAGTAGCCATAGAGCTTTGCCACAGCGTATGGGCTGTAAGGATGGAACGGAGTGGTCTCGCTCTGAGGCACTTCCTCCACCTTTCCATAAAGTTCGGAGGTGCTGGCCTGATAGATTTTGCAGGTCTCTGCCAGTCCGCACAGGCGCACGGCCTCCAACACGCGGAGCACGCCGGTGGCATCTACGTCGGCTGTGAATTCCGGTGAGTCGAAACTCACCTGCACATGGCTCTGTGCAGCCAGGTTGTAAATCTCGGTGGGGCGCACCTTGCTCACCACCTGAAGGATGGACATGGAGTCGCCCAGGTCGCCATAGTGGAGGTGGAAGTTTTCGTGTCCCTCAAGATGGGCTATACGTTCGCGGTAGTCAACAGAAGAACGGCGGATGATGCCGTGCACTTCATAACCTTTCTCTAAAAGAAATTCCGACAGGTAGGATCCGTCTTGGCCGGTCACACCGGTGATCAATGCAATATTCTTTGCCATATAGTTATGTGAATGTATTTGCTAAAGGGATGTAGGACAGCTTTTTATTTCCTTCAATTCATTTCTGTCCCCAAAATCCCTGCAAAGTTACGAAATATAAAGAACAAGAAAAAACAAAGCAATAAGAATTTTACAGAATGACACGGAATTGTGATAACATCAGTTGGTATTTTGTGCTGCCGGAAAAGGCTGTCAGTCTTTGTCAATCATGAGGTGCAGCACTTTCTGCGTTTTCTCATCCACTTTGAACTCCTCACTGCTGCGCAGGCCCACCACCCATGCGATTGTTCCGTTGAATTCCAGAATCAGTTGGCGATTCTTGTCAATCTTGCTCTTTTTCAGGTCGGTGAGCAGGTCGCTCACAAGTTTGCGTCCCTTCATGCCGAACGGAACCAGGCTGTCGCCCTGGCGGTAATGGCGGATAGTGGCCTTGGTTCCGCACTTGCTGAGGTCGAGATAGGCGTGGGCAGGCGATTTGTCAATCTCAAGTACCTCTGCACGGACTATCTCATAGTGTAGGAGCGTGCCGAAAGGCAGCTCCACTGTTCCTTGTCTGCCGTCGAAATGGAGCTCTTCTCCTTCCCAGGTTTCCATCTCGTCGTAACCGCTGACAATCAGGTAGTCGCGGTCGATGGTCAGCACGAATTCTGCCGAATAGAACATTCGTCCCGGCTTGTCCATAGACCTGAGGATCTGCAGCAGCTGGGTGCGGTTGAATCCGCAGTCGCGCAGGGTTTCATGCAGGAGCGACAATGGGGAAGGGGAGCGCATCAGGCCTTCTTTCGCCACATAGAGCCTTCCGTCGCGCACAAAGCTGCATTCCTCCTCCATCCGTCCCGTACACCAGCTGTACACCTTGTGCTCTTCGTTCAGGTTGTCGATAGTGGTGAGGATGTTGGTCCGGGCGGCAGGGTTGATGCTCTCCAGAAGTGGCAGCACCTCCAGCCTGATTTTGTTGCGCACATAGTCGGTGGTGAGGTTGGTGCTGTCGGTCACGTAGTCTTGCCCCCTTTCTTTCAGAAACTCTATGATTTCCTGATGGTTGCAGCAGAGCAGGGGGCGCACGGTCTTCCCGTTCTGTGGCTGGATGCCGCACAGGCCTTTGATGCCGGTTCCCCGCAGCAAGTTGATGAAGAGGGTCTCTATGTTGTCGTCGCTGTGGTGGGCGATGGCGGTTTTGGTGTAACCTTGTGAAACCATGATTTCTTGGAAGAAGCCATAGCGGAGCTCTCGTGCGGCCATCTCGATGCTCAGTCCGTGTTCTTTGGCGTAGTCGGCCGTCTGGAACTGCGCCACATGCAGCGGAATGCCCATCTGCCCACACAAATTCCTTACGAATGCTTCATCGCGGTCGCTTTCGCTCCCGCGCAGGTGGAAGTTGCAATGGGCGGCACCTATATCGTACCCCAACTCATGCAGCACCGTCAGCAGGCAGACAGAGTCCGCACCGCCGCTCAGTCCCACGAGCAGCCGGTCGCTGTTTGAGAAGAGGTTCTTTGCAGCAATGTATCTGCCCACTTTTTCCTTGATTTCTGCCATGATTGGGTCGTTCTTTTCTGCGAATATAAGGACTTTCTTTTGATTTGGACATATTTTTGCTAAAAAACTTGAAAAAAATTTGCAGAGAAAAGAAAAAACACTAACTTTGCAAAACTTTTCGGGGAAATCCCAGTTTTGGTGCCTTGGATGAGTGGCTTAGTCAACGGTCTGCAAAACCGTGAACGGCGGTTCGAATCCGCCAGGCACCTCCAACAACAGAATCGCTGAGCGTGAATCGCCCAGCGATTTTTTTGTTTGCATTCTTGCCCTTTCTCTTTGTCTTTTGAAACTTTTTTATTAAGTTTGCAAATTAAATGTGTAATACCATAAAATCATCAAGAATATGTTATCTGTAGAAGAATTGAACGACAGGTTGATTGACCTTGCCTTTGCTGAGGATATCGGCGATGGCGACCACACCACACTCTGCTGCATCCCGGAAGATGCCATGGGCGAGTCGAAACTGCTCATCAAGGAAGAGGGCGTGTTTGCAGGCGTGGAGATAGCCAAGGAGGTGTTCCGCCGTTTTGATCCCACCATGCAGGTGGAGGTTTTCATCGAGGATGGCACCCATGTGAAACCGGGCGACATCGTCATGAGTGTGAAAGGAAAGGTGCAGAGCCTGCTGCAAACAGAGCGTCTCATGCTCAACATCCTTCAGCGCATGTCGGGCATCGCAACGATGACCAACAAGTATGTGAAGCGTCTGGAAGGAACCAAGACCCGTGTGCTTGACACCCGCAAGACCACTCCGGGAATGCGGATGCTCGAGAAACTCGCTGTGAAAATCGGTGGAGGCACGAACCACCGTATCGGTCTTTTCGACATGATCCTGCTGAAGGACAACCACATTGACTTTGCAGGAGGAATTGAGAACGCCATCTCCCGCTGCCACGCCTATCTCAAGGAGAAGGGCAAGGACCTGAAGATTGAGATTGAGGTTCGCGACTTCAACGAGCTCAACCGCGTGCTGGCTTACGGCGGTGTGGACCGCATCATGCTCGACAATTTCACGCCGGAGGAAACCCGCAAGGCCGTGGAGTTGATTGACGGACGATATGAGACGGAGTCGTCGGGCGGCATCACGTTCGACACCATCCGAGACTATGCAGAGCAGGGGGTGGACTTCATCTCCGTGGGGGCGCTCACCCATTCGGTGAAAGGACTCGACATGAGCTTCAAAGCCGCTGATTCTGATAAACTTGTCATAAAATAGGGGCTTTCAAACAAACACAAAATCTAAACTAAGCAACGGTTTGAACATGAAAAAGATTTTCTATACGGCTGCCTTGCTGCTGATGATGGCTGCCGACCATGCTATGGCCTGCACCAACTTCATCGTGGGCAAGGATGCCTCCGCCGACGGCAGTGTGTTCGTCACCTACAACGCTGATTCCTATGGTATGTATGGCAATATGTACCGCCATGTGGGGGGAATGCATGCCAAGGATGAGAAACGTCCGGTCTTCGACTGGGACACCAACAAATTTCTCGGCACGATTGACCAGGCAAGCCGCACCTACAACGTGGTGGGGCAGATGAACGAGAATCAGGTAACCATCACAGAGACCACTTTCGGAGGACGAGAGGAACTGGCCGACCCGAAAGGGGGTATTGACTACGGCTCCCTCATTTATATTGCCCTGGAACGCTCCACCTCTGCCCGCAATGCTATCGACATCATGACCTCGCTCGTGGCTGAATACGGCTATTTCAGTGAGGGAGAGACCTTCACCATCGCCGACAAGAATGAAGCTTGGATCATGGAGATGGTGGGCAAGGGACCGGGCAGCAAGGGTGCTGTGTGGGTGGCAGTCCGAATACCGGACGACTGCATTTGCGCCCATGCCAACCAGAGCCGAATCACACGTTTCAACATGAAGGACAAAAAAAATGTGCTCTATGCTAAGGACGTGGTGAAGTTCGCCCGCGAGAAAGGCTATTTCTCTGGCACCGACGAGGAGTTTTCTTTCCGTGATGCCTATAATCCGCTCGATTTCAGTGGCATCCGCTATTGCGACGCCCGTGTGTGGAGCTTCTTCAACCGCTTCATCGACGGCATGGACAAATATCTGCCATACGTGAATGGTGAGGACTACACCATGGAGATGCCGCTCTACACCCAGCCGAAGCAGAAGGTGACACTCCGTGCCTTGATGCAGGCCATGCGCGACCATTACGAGAACACACCGCTCGACATCCGTTACGGGCTTGGAGCAGGTGCCTACAACATGCCTTACCGTCCGTCGCCGCTCTCCACCAAAATCGATGGGAAGGAATACTACAATGAGCGTCCGATATCCACGCAGCAGACAGGATTCTCCATCGTGGCTCAGATGCGCTCCAACCTGCCCGACGCAGTGGGAGGTGTGGCATGGTGGACCAACGACGACCCGAACATGGCGGCTTATACCCCAGTGTATTGTTCTGTGAACGAGGTTCCTGAATGCTATGTGCGCATTCCTGACGTGCAGGATGAGATTACATTCTCTTGGAAATCTGCTTACTGGCTGTCGAACACCGTGGCAAACATGGTTTACCCTTATTATTCCAAGATGTTCCCAGACCTTGAAGAAGCCCGCAACGAGCTGGAATTTGACTACTACGACAGTCAGGCTGGCATTGAGGCGAAAGCCATGGAGATGCTGAAGGAGAATCCAACTAAAGCAAAGGAGTTCCTCACCGACTATTCCCAGAAGTCGGCCGACAAAATGATGGAGCGCTGGATGCAGCTCTTCAAGTTCATGGTGGTGAAGCACAACGACATGGTGCTCAAACCTGTGGAGAACGGTAAGTTCAAGCGCAGTGAGTATGGCTACGGTGCCACAGTGAAGCGCCCTGGCTATTCCGAGGACTATTGGAAGAAAATCATCAATGAGTCGGGCGACCAGTACCTGATGAAAGAGAAGAAATGACCGTCAGGCTCTTTCCTGACCGGCCAATTGACAAAGAATTTGTAATGTTTATAAAATTATAGTGTTATGCAAGACGAATTATTGAAAAAATGTGTGGAAGTGGCACAGAAGTGGGCCACTGACCCTGTGTTCGATGAGGCCACCCGTGCCGAAGTGCAGGCAATGCTCGACAGCGACGACAAGTCGGCCCTGATTGACAGTTTCTATCAGACCTTGGAATTTGGAACCGGTGGTCTGCGTGGCATCATGGGAGTGGGAACGAACCGAATGAACATCTATATCGTGGGAGCCGCCACCCAGGGCTTCGCTAACTACATCAACAAGGCATTCCCAGGCCGTAAGGACCTCAGCGTGGTTGTAGGCCACGACTGCCGTAACCACGGACGTGAGTTTGCTGAGACGGTGGCCAACATCTTCTCTGCCAACGGTATCAAGGCATATCTCTTCGAGAGCCTCCGTCCAACTCCTGAAATCTCGTTTGCCATCCGTCAGCTTCATGCTCAGGCAGGTGTGAATGTCACGGCATCCCACAACCCGAAGGAGTACAATGGCTACAAGGCTTATTGGGAGGATGGCGCCCAGGTGCTCGCTCCTCACGACACCGGCATCATCGACGAGGTGAACGCCGTGAAGATGGAGGACGTGAAATGGGAAGGCAACCCAGACCTCATCCAGATTATCGGTGGTGAGATGGACTGGGACTACCTCGCAGCAGTGAAAGAGGCCATGGTGGACCAGGATGTCATCCTGCGCCAGAAAGACCTCAACATCGTTTATACTCCGCTGCATGGAACCGGACGTGTCATCATTCCTGAGGCATTGCGCTCATGGGGCTTCCAGAACATCCATGTGGTGCCTGAGCAGATGGTTATCGACGGTAATTTCCCTACGGTGGTGAGCCCGAACCCAGAGAACTCCGAGGCCATGACCCTGGGTATGAAACTCGGCACGAAGCTGGATGCCGACCTCGTGATTGCCAGCGACCCTGACGCCGACCGTCTGGCCATCGTGTGCCGCAATTCGGAAGGAGAGTGGGAAATTCTCAACGGCAACCAGACCTGCATGATGTTCGCTTGGTACATCATCGCCAACAAGAAGAAGTTAGGTCAGCTCAAGGGTAATGAGTTCCTTGTGAAAACCATCGTGACCACTGAAATCATCAAGCGTATCGCCGACAAGAACGGTGTGGAGATGATGGACTGCTACACTGGTTTCAAATGGATTGCTGCCCTCATCCGCGAGAACGAGGGTGTGAAGAAATACATCGGTGGTGGTGAGGAGAGCTTCGGATTCCTGCCGTTCGATAAGGTTCGCGACAAGGACAGTCCTGCTTCCATCTGCCTGATTTGCGAGATTGCCGCATGGGCAAAGGACAACGGCAAGACTTTGTACGACCTGCTGATGGACATCTACCTGGAGTATGGATTCACTTACAACAAGGCCATCAACGTGGTGAAACCGGGTAAGAGCGGTGCCGACGAAATCAAGGCCATGATGGAGAACTTCCGCAACAACCCTCCAAAGGAGTTGGCTGGCTCAAAGGTGGTGTTGGCAAAGGACTTCAAGCTGCTTGAGGCCACCGACGCCGAGGGCAACAAGACGAAGCTCGTGATGCCGGACACCAGCAATGTGCTGCAGTATTTCACGGAGAACGGCATCAAGGTGAGTGTGCGCCCTTCTGGCACAGAGCCTAAGATCAAGTTCTATATCGAGGCTCCGGGCGAGATGAAGTCGGCTGCCGACTATCATGCAGCCTGCCAGGAGGCTGAGAAATGCGTGGAGGAGATTGTGAAATCTCTCGGAATCTGATTCGATTTTTCAGTGCAGCCTGCCTGTTTAGGCAGGCTGAAACTCATAAGCAACGGGGGTGAGACAAAACGTCTCACCCCCGCTTATGTTGATAACAGCAAACTATTGCAATTAAGTTTATTTTTTCAATTTCTGGACAGGGAAAGTGAAATAGGTGTCAGGGAACGGCTCGTCTTTGAGGGTGAAATGCCACCATTCGGATGGCAGGGCCTTGAACCCATGGCGCTGCATCGCCTCGCGGAGGATGAGGCGGTTGCGGAACTGCTCTTCTGTGATGCCGCGTTTCTCCTGCTGGGCTGCTTCCTGATCGTATTCACCGGTGTCTGGATTTCCGCAGAAGTCAGGATGGCTCTCATGGCCGAACCAGTCGAAAGTGCCGCCCATATCCACTTCCTTCTCCTTCTTCATGTCGAAGAGGGTGATGTCGAGTGTGGAGCCGCGGGTGTGTCCGCTCTTCTCCATGATGTATTCCTGCTCAAAGAGCACGCTCTTGTCGAGGTCAGGATAGAAATAGTCTTTCATGCGTGTGTCCTTCACGTTTGCCGCCCAGCGCACGAAGTGATCTACTGCTTTCTGAGGGCGGTAGGCGTCGAAAATCTTGAGCCGGTAGCCTTGTGCCTTCACATCGTCGCTCACGGCTTTCAGACTGTCGGCGGCTTTCTTGGTCAGAAGGGCGGTTGGCTCTAGATAGCCGTCGATGCGGTCACCCACAAAGTTGTAGGTGCCGAAATAGCGGATTTCAAGTATCACGTCGGGCACCACGTCGGTGATATTCACAAACTGACTGCTGTCGTCGAGAGAAATTGCTGGTGAGGTATCATCTTTGGAACAGCTGCTTACAAACAGGATACCGCATAATGCCAGAATGGCTGCAAATGTGGAATGGAAAGTCTTACTCATGTTATGATAATTGAATGGAGTTATTTGTTTTATTAAAAATTCTCATCGCAAAGTTATAACAAAACAGGCAGGTAACCAAATGAAAAGCAAAAAAAGGTGGGCATCAAAACGATGTGCCCACCTTTTTTATTGTTTGGTTTCCAATTTATCTCACCAACTGTTTCCGTCCGTTGATGATGTAGATGTGCCCTTTCTCGGCTGTTCTGCTGATACGTCCGCTGAGGTCGTGCACGCGTCCGTTGTGGAGGGCTTCCTGCAGTGATGCCGCATGGGCTTCCATCGTGTTGATGGCGTTTGGCTCAGTCTCTGTGATGTTCCAGATGTAGTTGCCGTTCGTCGTTTTCTTGTCGCCGTAGCAAGGGGAACCGGCTGCGTTGCCATTGCTGGTGTTGGTTCCCAAGAATCCGCTCTTGCCGGTGATGGTGTAGCCGCTTTCCGTGGCTGCGATGGTCCATCCGTAAGGCTCGGCTCCTGTGGTCATCGTCCAGGCATTGCTGCCTTCATACGCCACATACACAGTGCCGTCGCTGATGGCGAAGCTGCCGTCGGCCTGCTCGATGAGATAGACTGGAGTGCCTTCCTCTGCAATGGTGATGCTGCCGCCTTCCATCTTCAGGTTGTAGGTGCCCTCAGAAGTGGTGAGTGCCAGGTTGTAGGCCTGTGTCGGCTCAGGCTTGTTGAGCTGAGGATTGAATGTTTCTACTGCTGCGTTGAGGGTTTCGGTGGCTTGCTTGATGCTGTCCACGGTCTTGTCCTCGGCGTCGCGGGCGGCCTCGGCTGCTGCGATGGCTTCGGCAAGCGGTGTCAGCTCGCTTTCTGGATATTGGAAAAGTCCCTCGCCTGCGAGGTACTTGGCCAGCTCTGCCTTTGCCGCTGCGATGGCTTTTTCCAGGTCAGGCAGCACGGCATCCACGCCAGCCACTTTCTCCAACTGGACGTTGTCGATGAAGAGGTGTGGTGATTTGCCGGAACCTTCTTTGCCTTTGAAACCGACGGAGATGTTGCCTTCCGTCTCTTCATCCACCGTGAAGGTCACGGTCACCGGCACCCATTCGCCAACTGGGAAGGTCTTTTGGTCAGACAAGTATTTGGTGCCGTCGTCAGCGATGAAACCGAAGAGGTTCTCTTCCAGTTCACCGGTGTTGGCTGCGTTGTAGATGAGATAGGTGAGTTTGTAGTCGCCAGCCGGCAGTTTCACGTGCTGGGTGTATTGTGCGATACCGGCCCATACTGCTGCCAGTCCGAGTGCGTCGCCTGTGGCCTCGCCTTCAGGATTGGTGGCAGGTGCGCTGACCTTGTTGTTCAGCAGGTTGGTGGAGCCATAGGCGAACACACCACCTGTGAAACCTGGGTCGCTGGCGGTCTGCACTTCGTTGGCGGTCCATCCAGTGACAGGCTGCATGCCGAACACTTCTCCTTCCTTGGTGTTGCGTTCGTAGCCTTGGGTGATGATGGTCAACACGTTGTCCTGGTCCTCATCGAAGGTGCGGTTTTGCAGTTCTGGCGCGCCAGGGATGAAGTTGATGGTGAGCACCGGCGCGTTTTCTGAAGCCTTGCCTGCCAACTGTGCGCTGGCATTGTTGCCGGTCCATTGGAAGATGATGTTTTCCTGTCCGGCAGTGAAGATCGCTTTCACGGCATCGGTCACGTCCAACTGGCCAGAGAAGGTGTTCATGCCCTGGTAGTTGTCGATGTAGGTCTTGCTGTCGCTGAGTTGCCAGTTGTTTTCAGCGGCGAGGATGTCGTCGTAATCTACGGTGGTGCCGGCGTTGAGGTAATAAACCTTGTTGTCGCGGTTGGTGTTGTCGCGTCCTCCCGTGATGGTGGTCCAGGTCAGCTCAGCACTGGTGATGGTGGCACCGGCAGGCACGTTCATCTTGAATTCAGCGAATGCCACGCCTGCCCATCCGGTGGATGCGTCGTTGTTGTAGTATTCAGTTTCGCTGTCCACGCTGTTCTTACTTGTGTTGCTGCTCCAGGATGCGCTGGCGGTGTGGATGAGCTCTGGTTTCGGTGTGGTTTCTGCGGATTCCATTTTCACGATGGCAGCCTCTCCGAATCCACCCATGCTGTTGGCGCTGCGGATGCTGAGCTCATCGCCTTCTGCGGCTTCAATTTCATAGTTGCTTTCATTCTCCACAATGGCCACAAACTCTCCGTTCTTGAAGATGGCGTAAGCGATGGCGCCATCCACGGCTGTCCAGCTGAGGGAGCCGTCTGCATAAGAGGCTTCAGGAGCGGCTTTCTGAATGGTGAGACTGGCAGGGTCCCATGCGTTGGCGTTCTCGCTGAACATCTTCTCATAGCTGTAGGCGGCTGCCGCTTCGGCTGTAAGGATGGTCTCGAAGGTGCCTCCGTGCGAGGTGATGATGTTGGACGATGGGGTGATGTCGTTGCCGGCCTCGTCCTTAGTGCCGTATTCTCCAAACACCTTCGGGTCTTTGTTATTCATACCCTTCTGAGTCCAGCGCGATTTCACCAGTGTGGCTTTGGCATTGGCGTCGAGGATGGTGTTGAGGTAAACGCAAATCGGCTCGTTCTGCCAGGTGCGTCCAAAGTTCCAGGAACCCTTGCCAGCTGCGAGATCAACAACCTTGCAACCGTCGAACACGTATCCGAAAGCGGTGCTGGTGGTCGGTGCGGTGATGGTGCGCTCTCCCGTGCCGTTCTGATTGCGGGCCTCGAGCGAGAGGGTGGTGTTCTTGAAGCGGACGTCGCCGGCTCCACAGATGAAATCTACTGTGCCGTGGATGTCGCAGTCTTCCCAATAGGCCTGTTTGGTGTTCTGGCTGTAGTAGGTGTCCTGATAGGACAGCATGCTCACGTTTTTGAAGATATTGCGGTCGCCCTTGTCCTGGAAGCATACGCCGCGTCCGGCAGAGGTGGTTCCATAGTAATCAAGCTCGTTCTTGAGTGTGAGGTCCTGCATGTAGAGGTTCTGGCCGGAGTTGAGCAGCACGGCTGTGGTTCCGATGCCTTCGTTCTCTTTGTCTGGGGCATTCTTGATAATCACGCCTTCGGCCGACTGTCCGATGATGGAGATGTTGTGTCCGCTGACAGGGGTGAGTGCGGTCTGCTTGAGGTCGTAGGTGCCGTTTGGAATAAACACGAAAGTGCGTTCTGCGCTCTTGGATGCGTTGATGCCGTTCACGGCGTCGAGCACGTCGAGCAGACTGCTGGCATCACCTGCTTTCACCACAAACCAGTTTCCGTCCTTCTGGTAGTTGGTCTCGGTGGTGTTCACGATTAGCAGGTGGAGGAGATAGACAGCGCCGGAGGAACTGATTTCCATGGTGAGCGTGCCGGCTGCTCCTTCGTAGTTGAAGGCGGCGGTTTCTCCGTCGTTCTCTGCCACTGCCTCGATGCTGCCCACTTCCTCACCGTCTTTCTTGAACACGAATGTGGCGCCAGCCTTCGAGTATTTACACAGACCTACGAAGATAGTGGCGTTGCCGCCAACGAGAAGGTCAATCTTGTCGCCGTTGGAGAATACCCATCCGTGTTGTGCGTCATGCCATTTGCCACTGCCTGTAGGAATGAACGCCTCGTGGTCTTCTGCATAGAAGGTGTCGCTGCCGAGATTGAACTCATATTTCTTAGAAGTGCTCTCCACCTCGATTTCCGTGGCTACGGCATAGAGCTTGGTGTCTTCCGTGATGATGTCGCTGGTGGTGAACTTGCGGCTTGGGTAGTTCTTTACGAACCATCCACGCACCTTCTCTCCTTCTGGGCAGATGGCGGTGGTGAAATCTACCGCAAATTCCTTGATGCTGGCATCTTTCTC
>R25__coassemble_1273_pt1 | contig 12792 bp, 10 predicted proteins | sample R25__metabat2_high_PE_055 | metagenome-assembled genome bin R25
TCTAAGGAGGGGTAAAAGTGTCAACGAACTACTGATATACGATACCTAATTATTATCCCTATTCCACCACCATCGTCCAGTTGTGGGTGTCTGGCTCTATGCCATACTGGATGTTGCGAAGATGCTCAAACAGACGACGGCTTACAGGACCTGGCTCTGCGCCGAAGTCGTAACGTTTGCCGGTCTCGATGTCGTCGATATACGAAATCGGAGAAATCACGGCTGCTGTGCCGCAAGCACCGGCTTCTTCAAACGTGTCAAGCTCTTCCTCTGGAATCTGACGGCGCTCCACCTTCAGGCCGAAGTCCTCGGCAAGCTGCATAAGGCTCTTGTTCGTGATGGAAGGGAGGATGGAGGTTGACAGTGGGGTGACATACGTGTTGTTCTTGATGCCGAAGAAGTTGGCGGCACCGCACTCGTCGATGTATTTCTTCTCTTTGGCGTCCAGGTAGAACTCACAGGCGTAACCCAGGTCGTGGGCTTTCTTGTTGGCGAGCAACGAGGCAGCGTAGTTGCCGCCCACCTTATAAATACCGGTGCCGAGTGGGGCGGAACGGTCGTGGTCGCGGATAATCACGTAAGGGTTCGAAGCGAAGCCGCCTTTGAAGTAAGGACCCACTGGCGTCACCAAAATCAGGAACAAGTATTCCTCAGATGGATGCACACCCACCTGTGCGCTCGTGCCGATCAGCAACGGGCGGACATAAAGGGTAGCACCACTCTCGTATGGCGGAATGAATCGCTCGTTCAGCAGCACCACCTTCTTCACCATCTCAATGAACTTCTCGGTCGGAAGCTCAGGCATCAGGATGCCACGGCAGGTGGATTGAAGACGGGCGGCATTCTCGTCTGGACGGAAGATGCGGATCTTCCCGTCCGGACAGCGGTAGGCTTTCAAGCCTTCAAACGCCTCCTGGCCATAGTGAAGGCAGGTGGCGGCCATGTGGATAGGAATGGTCTCCTCGCTGCATACTTCAATCTCACCCCATTTACCATTACGGTAATAACATCTCACATTATAGTCAGTCTTGTGATAACCGAATCCAAGATTGGCCCAATCCATAATTTCTGACATAAGCTATATTTTATTTTATGATTTATTGTTGTTATATTCTATGAAAAGCACCCATAAAAAAGCAGTCATCCATGCAGCAACAGGGTTGCTGCCTAATTCCTAATTATATAAACTAATCAGGGTATTTCGGTGAGGCCCCGTATGCGTTGGTGCCCCGTTTGCTGTCCGTGCAGTTGAACACCAGGAACGTGATGCCGATGCCGATGGCGCACAGCACCATCAGGATGATGACGCCCGACGGCAGGTTCAACAGCGGATAGAGTGGGTAGAAGAGCGATGGGTCGGTACCCTGCATCTTCAGCGCCTCGGTCATCTCCGGAACATACACAATCATGTAGATCACGAAATACAAAGCCGCAATGTAGCCGAAGATGATGGCAAGATATTTCACCCACAGCCAGTGGCCGCTCCGGTTGATGTCGTGAAGACGGCGGCACTGCAAGGCCAGGTCGGGAACGAACGTGGCGAGGGAGTAGATGTAACCAAGCATCTGTACCCCTGAGAGGCTCAGTACAATGCCTATCAGGAAGTTGAATAGCACCACATACCAATACTCACTGCGGCGGGAACGGCCCGTGAATTTCGCATATTGGGTGAAGTAAAGCTTCACACATTCAAAAAAACTCGGGGCGGGAACCACCGTCGCATGCGGACCCATCTGAGGACCAAAACCCTGAGGACCGTAAGGGGGTGGGGGGACCGATGGACCTGTTGGACCACCCACATACTGCGTGTTGTCATTTTGTGTGCCGGGACCACCGCCTGCTGGCATCGGTTCCATATTGCCTGGATTGCTGTTACCGTTCATAAAATGTCAAATTGAAATGCATTTGATGCATATAGTTTCATAATTGTAGCAAAGTTACGAAAAAGATACGAAAAACAAACAATCTGTGCCCCGAAATAGAGAAAAATGTTGTAACTTTGCATAAATGTTCGCTTTGCACGACGGGATGGGAGACATCTTCCTTCTGTGCATGAGTAAATAACCCCCATAACCCAACTGATGGATATGAAACGTATTTCTTTTTTGATCTCGCTGGCCGTTTTGCTTCTGGCCACGCCACGCTATGCCAACGCGCAGAGCCAAATTTATCCGCAACATTTCAACCTCGATGAGGTCACACTGCTCGACTCACCGTTCAAAAAGGCGATGGACACCAACAATGCCCTCCTTCTGAAATACGATGTCGATAGGCTCCTCACACCTTTCATCCGGGAAGCGGGACTCACCAAGAAAAGTGGAAAGTACTACAACTGGACTTCCTCCCATCCATCTTTCTCCAACTGGGGACTCAGCAGCTGGTCGCTCGAGGGGCATGTGGGAGGACACTATCTCACCGCGCTCGCACTGGCTTATGCAGCCACCGACGACCAGGCCATGAAAACCAAGCTCAAGCAACGCCTCGACTATATGCTCGACATCCTCAAAGACTGTCAGGATGCCTATGAGGGCAACACTGCTGGAATGGAAGGATTCATCGGAGGACAGCCAATCACGCAAATCTGGACAGGGCTCTACAACAACGACCTTACGGCTTTCCGGCAGTATGGGGGATGGGTGCCGTTCTATTGCCAGCATAAGGTGTTGGCGGGACTGCGCGACGCATGGCTCTATACCGGCAGCGAACTGGCGCGCGACCTCTTTAAAGGACTGTGCGACTGGTCGGTCAACGTCGTTTCCAAACTGTCTGAGTCCGACATGCAGAGCGTGCTCGGATGGGAGCATGGAGGAATGAACGAGCCGCTCGCCGATGCCTACCGCCTTTTTGGAGAAGTCAAATACCTCAATGCGGCTGTGAAGTACTGCCATCAGTATGAGGTCAACGGAATGCAGACGCTCAACAAGTCGTTTCTCGACGGGCAGCATGCCAACACCCAGGTGCCGAAATTCATTGGTTTCGAACGCATCTATCAGGAGTATCTCAGGGACGGAAAACCTTCTACTGCCACAAAATACCGCACTGCGGCACACAACTTCTGGACAGACGTGGCAAACAACCGCACCGTCTGCATCGGAGGCAACAGCGTGAGTGAGCATTTCCTTGCAGCAAGCAGGGGGGCGCAATATATCGACAATCTCGAGGGACCAGAGAGCTGTAACTCCAACAACATGCTTAAACTCAGTGAGTTCCTCTTCGATGAGACCCACAGCGCACAATACGCTGATTTCTATGAGAGCACCATGTGGAACCACATCCTTTCTACGCAGGACCCGCAGACTGGAGGATATGTCTATTTCACCACCCTTCGACCGCAGGCCTACAGAATCTATTCCAAGGTCAACCAGGGAATGTGGTGCTGTGTGGGAACGGGAATGGAGAACCATGCCAAATACGGACATTTCATCTACACCCACACTGCCGACAACAAGACGCTCTACGTCAACCTCTTCACTCCTTCAAAACTCAATGGCGAGGTCTTTGCGCTCACCCAGCAGACCAACTTCCCGTATGAGCAGAAATCCACAATCACCATTGAGAAGGATGGAGATTTCACACTCGCTCTCCGCCATCCAGCTTGGACCACGGCTGAGTTTGAGGTCACTGTTAACGGAGCAGATGTCAACACTACGGCCAAGCAGGGAACGGCGTCGTATGTCAGCATCAACCGCAGCTGGAAGAAAGGAGATGTGGTGGAGCTGACGCTTCCGATGGAACTTCGATATGAGGAGTGCCCGAACTACACGGATTACATCGCATTCAAATACGGACCGATTCTCCTTGCGGCGCAGACCACGGCGGCTTCGGCCACGGATGCCAAGGCCACAGGACTTAAATACGAGAGTCTCAAAAACGAATATGCGGGTGAGGGACGTATGGACCACTCGCCAGGAGCCATGGCGAGCAGCCTCTCTCTCTCTTCTGCACCGCTCCTCATCGGCGAGCGCAGCAAGGTGCTCAGCAGGATTACAGAGGATGAGAACAGTGCTTCAACGCTCTCTTTCACCATCGATGCATCGAGTGATAAGGGAACCGGCGGGTGGAAGCAAATGAAGCTCGTGCCGTTCTACACCATCCACCATGCGCGCTACCAGTGCTACTGGTACCAGCAGACGGAGGAAGGTTATTTGTCTGGCGACATGGGCAAGGCCGACGCTGAGGCGGCGGCGCTCGCGGCAAGGACCATGGACTATGTGGCCACAGGTGAGCAGCAGAGCGAGGCGGGACACGACGCGCTCTATACCAACTCATCATCTGGAAACTACCAGAACGAAATCTATCGCGACTGCTCCACGGGCGGTTTCATACAGTACACACTCGCAAACCCAGACCACAAGACCGACAGCCTTGCGGTCATGTGTCGCTTCACCACCGCGGACAAGGGACGTAAGTGCAAGATTTATATCGACGGAAAACTCCTCATCGAAGGATATACCGTGCCTTCATCTGTCACCGATGCCGACGGAAACGGGTTCTACAACGTGGAGTTCCCAATCCCTGCCGACATGATGTACGATGCTCAGGGCAATGTGAAATCTTCCATCGTCTTCCGCATTGTCCCTGACGGAACACAGCATGCGCCGGGACTCTACTATCTGCGACTCGTCAGCGGATTCGACAACCATGAGTATGTGTTCAAGGCAGCCGACTGGAAGACTGGCGACACCAACCGTGTGGCACAGTCGAATATTTCCTACAGCACTGCAAACAACACCATCACTGTCAGAGCCACGGGCGACAACAACGTGTGCCTATCGCTCGACGTCGAGAATTGTCTCTACAATGTCAGGGGCGAGTACAAGTACCTTGTGGTCAAAGGCAAAAATCTGAGTTCAGCAGCAGGAAAAAGCTACCTCTGGTGGCTCAACGGAGTCAACAAATGGAGCAGTGTGGCCCCTTCCAACATCAAAACCACCGACGACGGACAGACGGTCTTCGCATGGCTCCTCTCCGACACCGGACTTGATGCCAACTGCCAGGGAGATATGTGGAACGTGTGCCAAGGTGCCACCATCTTCGGACTGACTTCCACCAGCCAGACCGCCACCATCTCCTACATCGGATTCGTGGCGGATGTCGATGAATTCATCACCGACGTGAAACTCCCAACCGCATCAAACCAAGCGCCCAAAGGCATCTACAACCTTGCGGGAGTCCGACTCAGCGAACCGGAGGGACACATCAACATCATTGACGGCAAAAAAGTCTATGTGAACCATCCCGGCAACTGATCCCATTCGAAACCATCTGCATCCTTCTCCGAGTGCATTGCTATCCGCTTGTAGGGGCTTCTTTATGTATGCCCGAAACTATGGGACCTGCCCCATGTTCAAAGTGATAAAACCGCACTAGCTTAAGATGTAGTATTACCTTACAGGGGGACGACGCATCTTGCGTCGTGCAACGGAATCTGCATTATCCGCATGGCAAAAATTCGTGTTAATTCGTAAATCGGCTAAGCCGATTCTCATAATTTATTTAATTATTAATTCGTTAAATTCGTGTTAATTCGTCGTTTTAAAAACCATCCGCATGGCAATCCCAACCCGTCCGCATGGCAATTCCTAATTATTCTAAAGTCTATCAACATATCATCGTACAAAATCATAAATTCGTAATATAATATGACTGAAAACCGATTACTGTTGGGTGACGAGGCCATTGCCTTGGGAGCCATCCACGCCGGACTGTCCGGGGTGTATGCGTATCCAGGAACCCCTTCCACCGAAATCACAGAGTATATCCAGAACAACCCAACCGCCCGTGAGCGGAATATCCACAGCAGATGGTGCTGCAATGAGAAAACGGCCATGGAGGCTGCGCTCGGAATGTCATACGCCGGAAAACGTGCGCTCGTGTGCATGAAACATGTGGGTATGAACGTGTGTGCCGACGCATTCGTCAACTCTGCCATCACTGGCGTAAATGGCGGACTGGTGGTACTTGCTGCCGACGACCCGTCGATGCACTCATCACAGAACGAGCAGGACTCCCGTTTCTATGGTAAGTTCGCACTTGTGCCGATTCTTGAGCCTACCACTCAGCAGGAGGCGTACGACATGATGCCGTATGCGTTCCAGATGTCGGAGAAACTCAAACTCCCTGTGCTCCTGCGTATCGTCACACGCCTCGCGCATTCCCGCGCATCCGTGGCGGTCAGCGAGCCAAAACCGGAGAATCCGCTCCACAGCGACGATCAGCGCACCCACTGGGTGCTCCTGCCGGGAAACGCACGCCGCCAGTATGTGAGCCTGCTCGAGAAGCAGCCGGAAATAGAGAAGATGGCGGAAGAATACAGTGGCTCCACACTCACCCTCGGCGAAAAGGGCGGACTGGGCGTTGTGGCTTGCGGTATCGGATATAACTATGTGCGTGAGGTGGCGCCGCAAGGGGTGTCTATCCTCAAGGTCAACCAATACCCGCTTCCAATCGACAAGGTGAAGACCCTGGCGGATCACTGCAAGGAAATCCTCGTGGTGGAGGACGGACAGCCGTTCGCAGAGGAACAGCTGAAAGGCATCCTCTCTGCCGGATATCCTGTCACAGGACGTCTCACCGGACGACTGCCTCGCACGGGAGAATTGAATCCCGACAATGTGGGACAGGCATTCGGCGTACAGCCAACTCAGGCTTTCCAGCCTGCCAAGAACCTCGCCGGACGTCCGCCGCAGCTTTGTCAGGGATGCGGACACCGCGATGTATATACCGCCCTCAAGCAGGTGGCGGCAGAATATAAGGATGCACGTATCTTCGGAGATATCGGTTGCTACACGCTGGGTGCCCTGCCGCCGTTCCAGTCCATCGACAGCTGCGTGGATATGGGTGCCAGCATCACCATGGCCAAAGGTGCGGCTGATGCAGGACAGCATCCGGCAATTGCAGTCATCGGCGACTCCACATTCACCCACTCGGGTATGACCGGTCTCCTCGATGCAGTCAACGACAAGGCGAACATCACCGTCATCATCAGCGACAACCTCACCACCGGTATGACCGGAGGACAGGACTCGGCAGGAACCAACAAGTTTGAGGATATCTGCCTCGCACTCGGCGTGGAGCGTGAACACCTCCATGTGGTTATTCCACTGCCGAAAAACATGGAGGAAATCACACGCATCATCCGTCAGGAAATCAACTACAACGGCGTGTCCGTCATCATCCCGCAGCGTGAGTGCATCCAAACCTTCGCCCGAAAACACCGCAAAGCATCGGCAAAGTAACCCCCCTTCATGGACATCCCGTTGCTTACCCCCCCCATCGTTTGTGTTGCGGGACCCGCCCAAGTGCAAAGCCATCTGCATGTCAAAAAGCAGTCAGCCATGCAGCAACAGGGTTGCTGCCCCGCCCAGGTGCTTTGCCATCCACTGTAGGGACTTACTTTATGTATGTCCGAAACTGCGGTACCTGCCCAAGTGCAAAGTGAACAAGCCGTACGTCACTAAAGCAAACAACGGCGGTTAAGTGGAGACGACGCATCTTGCGTCGTTACTGCGGCCCCCCTCCAGTGCTTTGTCAACCGCATATAATATTTAATAAATAATATCAACTAAAACGAAAAATGAAAAAAGATATAAAATTGTCAGGTGTAGGCGGACAGGGAATCCTGTCCATCGCCACCGTCATCGGAGAAGCAGCCACTGAGGCTGGATTGCAACTCAAGCAGGCTGAAGTCCACGGAATGAGCCAGCGGGGTGGGGACGTGCAGAGCGACCTTCGCCTGAGCACCGAAGAGATTTTCAGCGACCAGATCGGACTCGGAAAGGCCGACCTCATCATATCCATGGAGCCTATGGAGGCACTCCGCTATCTGCCTTATCTCAGCAGCGACGGATGGATTGTGTCGTCATCCAAGCCGTTTGTCAACATCCCCAACTATCCGGAGGAGCAGGAACTGATGGCAGAGCTTAATGCCATGCCGAACGTGGCGACCCTCGATATCGAAACCATTGCCAAGGACCAGAAAATGCCGAAGAGTGCCAATATGATCCTCCTCGGAATGGCAGCTCGATATATCGAAATCCTCTCTGCCGACCAGCTACGCAGCGCCATCAAGGCCGTCTTCGCCCGCAAAGGTGAGGCTGTGGTTGAAGCCAACCTCAAAGCCTTCGACCTCGGATTCGCCGGCGAATAAGCTTTTCGCATGGATAAAGATGTTATTCGCTTTAATTAGCTTCGCTGATTTACTCCTTTTCATGGCATAGCTCAAGCGAGCTTGGCTCTGCTCATCTGAAAAGTTCGTAAATTCGTAAATCGGCTATGCCGATTCAAATAGGTGAATATGAAAAATTCGTAAAATTCGCTTTAATTCGTCGTTTTAAAAAACAATCGTCCTTCAGAAATCAATTCGCTTTAATTAGCTTCGCTGATTTACTCCTTTTCATGGCATAGCTCAAGCGAGCTTGGCTCTGCTCATCTGAAAAGTTCGTAAATTCGTAAATTGGCTTAGCCGATTCCTCAAATATAGCTAAAAATAAGTTCGTGTTAATTCGCTTTAATTCGTCGTTTTAAAACAATCGACCTTCAAAAATCAATTCGCTTTAATTCGTCGTTTTAAAACCAAAACCATCTGCAAATTAAATTAGCGTATGACGCCAATAGCAAAAAATATCATCGATGATGCCATCACCGCAATGGGCATCAAAGACTTTGGGAAAGCCACCATCCGTGAGATTGTGGCAATCGCACAGACTGCCGAGAAAGCCTCTGGGCAGGAGTTTGTGAAGATGGAGATGGGAGTGCCCGGACTCCAACCTTCCAAATTCGGTGTTGAAGCCCAGATGAAGGCATTGCAGGACGGCATCGCACGTCTCTATCCCAACATCAACGGGCTCCCAGAACTCAAGAGCGAGGCATCACGGTTTGTCAAAGCCTTCATCGATGTCGATATCAACCCCGAAGGGTGTGTGCCCGTTTGTGGCTCCATGCAAGGCACATACGCCTCGTTCATGACTGTGGCGCAGAGCGACCCGAAGAAAAACACCATCCTCTTCATCGACCCTGGATTTCCGGTGCAGAAGCAGCAGTGCGTGGTCATGGGGGCCAACTACGAAACTTTCGACGTCTATCATTTCCGTGGCGACAAGCTGGGCGACAAACTCGAGAGCTACCTCGCCACAGGTCGCATTGCCGCCATCGTCTATAGCAACCCCAACAACCCGGCGTGGATCTGCCTCACCGAAGAGGAACTCCGCACCATCGGAACACTGGCCACCAAATATGATGCCATCGTGCTCGAAGACCTCGCTTATTTCGCCATGGACTTCAGGAAAGACCTCAGCACGCCGTTCCAGCCACCGTTCCAACCTACTGTAGCGCGCTACACCGACAACTACGTGCTCCTCATCAGCGGAAGTAAGGCCTTCAGCTATGCAGGTGAGCGAATCGGTGTCACCTGCATCTCCAACGCACTCTACCACCGTGCTACCCTGCGCTGACCGAGAAATACGGAAACGGTGAGTTCGGATCGGTATTCATCCACCGCGTGCTCTATGCCCTCTCCAGCGGTACCAGCCACAGCGCCCAGTTCTCCATGGCGGCCATGCTCAAGGCGGCAAGCGATGGAACCTACGACTTCCGCGCCGACATCATGGAATATGGAAGGAGAGCACACCGGCTCAAGGAAATCTTCCTACGCCACGGATTCTCCATCGTCTATGACAAAGACCAGGACGAACCGATTGCCGACGGATTCTACTTCACCATCACCTATCCTGGATTCACGGGAAAAGAACTCGCCCGCGAACTCCTCTACTATGGTGTCAGCGCCATCGCACTCGACTCCACTGGCAGCCAGATGCAAGGACTCCGTGTCTGCACCTCCTTCATCCAAAACCACCAGTACGACATTCTCGACCAGCGCATGGCACTCTTCCAAGCCAACCACAGCTAAAAACCGTCACCGCATTCTCTTACAGGTCCCGCTGCACATCGCATCCAGCGTCGTGCTGCGGGACTTGCCCATTAGTATAAGACCTACCGCATCCAGCGCCGTGCTGCATGACCTGCCTCATGTTCAAAGAGATAAAACCGTACAACATCAAGGCAAACAACGGTCGTTAAGTGGGGACGACGCATCTTGCGTCGTTACTGCGGGACAAACCCCTCCTTCCGGATGGTTTTTCCTAAGCACGCAGTGCGGTTTTTCCCCGTCTATATAGAGACGGGCTTTTTCCAAAGTATCGGTGGGCGCGCAGCGCTGTTGGGATTGGTGTCACGACCGTTGAGAACTTGTTCACATAAGGTCGTGACACCAATTCCAACGTATGGCATAGCCATCAGCCGATACGGTTTAGTATTTTTTTTATTATTACCCCCCGCAGGGTCACCGAAAGTGCAAATTCTAATCTCCCGTCCGCATTGATTCTAAAGTCTAATGTCTAACTTCTAATCCCCCCGTCCGCATGGCCACCTAAAGTCCAAAATCTAATAATCATTGCTAAAAGTAATGTGTTTTATAAATTTTTTTGTATTTTTGCATTGCAATGATTATTGTTGGGTGTCAACGACAGATAACCTATGGCTTTATGAGTAAGTTTGAGATTCCGTTTTTGATGAAATGCATTCGATATTTCGCTAACCGCTTTAGCCTGACAAGGAAAGCGGCATTTCGCTATTTGCATCAATATAGAGGATTGGATTTTCTTATTGAGTTCTATGATGTGGAACATCTCCAGTCTTTAGATGAAACAATTGACGACCTGCTTGTAGTTTGTAAAAAGAATGGAGGGAAGCTTGTATGATTCTTTACCATGGCTCCAATAGTGACATAAAGAATATTGATCTTTCAATCGGTCAGCGATATAAAGATTTTGGAAAAGGTTTCTATCTGACTCCCGATAAAACCACAGCTGAGCGTATGGCAAAAAAGAAAACACGTCTGTTTGGGGGTGTGCCCACACTGATAACTTATGAAATGGATGATTCAGCTTTGCAGTCAGGACTGAAGGTGAAAGTCTTTCCGGAAAAAGCTTCTGTGGATTGGTTGTTGTTTATAGATGCAAATAGGGATAGAAACAATCAGAATCCGGTTCATGATTATGATATCGTGATTGGTCCCATTGCTGACGATGGAGTTGTGTTGCAGTTGACGAATTATAGGGAAGGTATTTATACGCCAGAGCAGGCCGCTCAACTTCTTCAGGATAGATTCCTTGATCAGCAGTATTTTTTTGGAACCGAAAAAGCGTTGCGGTTTCTTCATAGAATTAAAGCTCAGAAATTATGAAACAGCTTACACATCAACAGATTGCCACATACCTGACCGATTATGTCCTTGGTGAATTGGTCAAGTATGTCATGGAAGATGAGGGCTGTTCTGTTGAGCAAGCCATGGTAAAGGTCTTTAATTCGCCGATTATGGAAGCTTTAGAGGATGAGGAAGGAGAACTATACGTTCAAAGCCCAGCCTATATCTACGAATTGATGAAAAAATCGCCATCTAAAGTCTAACGTCCATAGTCTAACGTCTAATCTCCCATCCGCATGGCCATCTAAAGTCCAACGTCTAAAGTCTAATGTCTAATCATTTGTCTTATTTCTTCTTTTTTATTTCATTTTCCTCTTTTTTTACCTATTAAATATAAGGTTCTTTCCATTTTTTACTAACTTTGCATGATTTTAGGAGGTGCTTGATAAGCAGAGGTTTAGCCTCTCCATCAGTCAATTTACCCATTGACATCCCCTCAAACACAACCATTGATGCGAATCAATCCAACAAACAGAATTTCAAGGAATAAATCATAACTATTAACTAAACTTTCTAACAAATGAAACATTTTACGCTAAAACTTTTCCTCCTCATAGCATGCCTATGTGGAGCAACAAGTATGTGGGCAGAAACAGTTGGTGCCAGTGATTTTAGCACAGGCTATCTTGAAGCTCATTCCACAGTTCAAAATATTGCTTCGGGTGGTTCAATGCATTATGTATTTACACAAACTAAAGCCACCGATGCAAATTATAAAGGCTGGATTCTTTGGGTAGGCGCAGCTGGTGCTGAAGTAAATTGGGATAATGGTATTTCTATTGTTCGTGGAGATAATTGGGACGATAAATGGCCTAATGGAACTGGATATGGAAGTAATGCAGGTTGTACCAGCAATTTTAATTGGGATATCTTTAACTCTGAGATGAATGGTGCCACTGTCGATATGACTGTGAGTTACGAAAATGGTGCTTTGACCATGAATTCTACAATCACATCATCAACGAATGCCACCTATACCTTTTCGTATGCCAAGACTGTTGATGGTGCTCCAGCCTCTGTTGATGTTTGCTTGTCCGTTAATGCGGCATCTTTGAATATAACAACAGCGGATTACACTGCGCCTGCTGTGGTTGAGCCTACAACTGCATCTGTCATTTCAGGCATCCCTTATTCGGTAGATTTTTCTGCTGCTGGTGCAACTATAGCCCCTTTTGATCAGAATGTTGAAATCAAGTCAAATGGCAATGGCACAGCTGTAGCTTTGGCTTGTTCAAGTCGTGGAACTACAGCGAATGCATTTTTTGATGTAGATGCTGATACAGAAGGTAATCAGTCTTATGCTATTGCAGCTAATGAAAAAGTAAGTGCTAAATTTACCGTTTTCCTTACTTGGATTGGTTATGCAAATACCCAAACGGTTGCACTTTTGAATGATGGAGATGTGACTCTGGCAAGTTTTACATACAATGATCAAGCAACAAATATCACCGACGTGAAGATTGGCGGTGCTACACCTCCTGACTTCATCACTTTATCCGTGCCATGAGATGGCACTGCTGAAAATCAGC
>R25__coassemble_1338_pt1 | contig 12399 bp, 8 predicted proteins | sample R25__metabat2_high_PE_055 | metagenome-assembled genome bin R25
GCCGACAAGCTTGCCACGATGAAGCTTGACGGAATGTGCCTCGTGGGGGAGGAGTTCCAGAAGGTGAACTGCCCTGAGGGCGCCCGCTGCTTCGCCAATGTGAATGAACTCAAGCAAATGATCGGCAGCGAGAAGCCGGAAGGGACAACGATTCTCATCAAAGGCTCCAACAGCACCCACATGTTTGAACTCCCAGAATGTCTCTGAACCCATAAGTCATGCATCAGACTAATGGGTAGGCGGTGGCAACTGATTTTGCAAAAAGATTTTCTTCGGGATGTGATGGAAAACACCCTGAAGAATGAATATAAATCATTTAGAAACAACTATTTACAGACAATCATCTGAGATGGATAAGAAAGCTTTGAAAGCGCTCCTGATGGAGGTGGCGGTTGTGGCGTGCTTCGCCGCCATTGCATGTGTGTACTTCACTCCCGCACTCAAGGGGTGGCGACTCACTGGAGAAGATAACTCCGCCAACGACGGACTCAGGGTGGAAATCAATGAATACAGGGAGAAGAATGGAGGGGAGACACCCCGATGGATCAACTCCATATTCAGCGGTATGCCTACCTATCAGATTGCACCGAGCTACGACTCACAGAAAACCATGACGGCCGTGGAGAAGGTGTACCACCTCGGACTCCCGGATTATGTGTGGTATGTGTTCGCATCCATGCTTGGATTCTACATCCTGCTCAGGGCGTTCGACTTCCGCAGGTGGATGTCGGTGCTTGGTGCCATCGTGTGGGCGTTCTCCAGCTATTTCTTTATCATCATCGCAGCTGGACACCTCTGGAAAGCCATCACGCTGGCTTACATTCCGCCTACCATAGCGGGCGTGGTGATGTGCTTCAAGGGACGGTACCTTTGGGGATTTGTGGTCACTGCGCTCTTCGCAACGCTGCAAATCAACGGAAACCACGTGCAGATGACCTATTACTTCCTCATTCCTGAGCTGCTTATGTTCGGAGCCTTCGTCATCCAGTGTATCAGGAAGAAGAAAGTGGCACACCTCGTCAAGGCCACAGTAGCCATTGCCGCAGCGGCTGTCATTGCTGTAGGACTTAACGCCTCCAACCTCTATCATACCTACAAGTATGCAGAGGACACTATGAGGGGAAAGAGCGAGCTGGTGAAGGAGGGAAAGCAGGAAGACCAGACCGACAGCGGACTCGAACGCAGCTATATCACGCAATGGAGCTATGGCATTTCGGAAACTTGGTCACTCCTCATTCCGAACATCAAGGGAGGTGCCAGTGTGCCGCTTGCACTGAACGCTACTGCCATGAAGCATGCCGACCCGCAAATCAACAGTGCGGGATATTACAATATGGTGGGGCAGTATTGGGGCGAACAGCCGGGAACATCGGGACCGGTCTATGTGGGTGCGCTCGTATGCCTCCTCTTTGTACTGGCACTCTTCGTCATTCCGAACAGAAACCCATGGAAATGGGTGCTCATCGTTTCTACCATCCTGTCTATTCTCCTCGCATGGGGTAAGAACTTCATGGGATTCACAGACTTCTTTATCGACCATGTGCCGCTTTACTCCAAATTCCGCACCGTTTCGTCCATCCTCGTGGTGGCGGAATTCACCATTCCGCTACTCGCCATGATGGGACTCAAGCGCTTCTTTGAAAATATGGGCGACGCACAGCTACGGCCACAAATGCTTCAGAAACTCATGCTCAGCACTGTCATCACAGGTGGCATCTGCCTCTTCTTCGCAGTGGCGCCTACGGCCATGGGCGACTGCGTGTCATCCATGGAGGCACAGAGCATTCGGAGCCAGCTCGACCCGCAGTCGGCCAACATGCTCCTGTCGAGCTTCAGCGAGATGCGCGCGGCTATGCTCACTTCCGACGCATGGCGCTCTCTCGTCATCATCCTCATCGGAGCGGCGCTCCTGTACTTCTATTATTTCACGGCGAAAAACAACAAGGGGAAGGTGTCGTGGAAAACTTCCTCGGCTATCGGGACACTCATCATCATGGTCTGCCTCGGCGATATGTGGAGCATCAACAAGCGGTATATGAACGACAGCATGTTTAAGATGCCGGCTGAGCAGACGGCAAGGCAGAAGACGCCTGTGGATGACTACATCATACAAAAGAGTGGCGACAAACGCGACTACCGCGTGTTCAACGGGGCAGTGAACACATTCAACGACAACACCACTTCTTTCTTCTTCAACAGCGTAGGTGGTTACCACCCGGCTAAACTGCGCCGCTATCAGGAACTTATCGAGACCCACATCGTCGAGGAATATCCAAAGGCGCTTGCTATGTTCGCACCTGAAAGGGCGGACACTGCTGCCATTCAGCAGGCGGGCGGACAGATGTTCCCTGCCTATGATCTTTCCTCAGTGGACGGCGACACAGTTTGCCCTGTGCTCAACATGCTCAACACCAGGTGGTTCATATATGGAGATGACCAGCGACAGATTCCACTCGAAAACACCTTGGCCTATGGCAACGCATGGTTTGTTGACAACATCAAGGTGGTGGACAACGCCAACCAAGAACTCGATGCCCTGCATCAGGTTTCACCAAGGCACAATGCCATCATCGACAAGCAGTTTGCACAGGTCATTGGCGACAAATGCGAGCCTGCGGACTCTGCTGACTATGTGAAACTCACCGCACAAACCTCAACCACAGCTGAGTATGAGGCGGTGTCGAAGAAAGGCGGAGTGGCGGTGCTCTCAGAAATCTACTATCCTGGATGGGAGGCAACCATCGATGGACAGCCGGTGGAGGTGGCAAGGGCAAACTATGTGCTCCGTGCCATCAAGGTGCCTGCTGGAAAGCATAAGGTCACCATGACATTCGACCCACCTACGGTTCACAAGACAGAGAAGGTGGCATACGTTTGTCTCGCACTCCTTCTGCTGGGTGTTGCGCTGGCGGCTTTCATGGAATGGAAACGGAAAAACAACAAGGAAAAGACGCTGGTCGCTGATGCTGCCTGACGACCATAAACGATACAATCCCTTCGGAACTTGGATCACGGAGAAGGCGGGATGCAAGGTGCAGAAAATCACGCTTAATGCCGGATTCACCTGCCCAAACCGCGATGGAACGGTGGGGAAGGGGGGATGCACCTACTGCAACAACCAGACATTCAACCCTGCCTTTTGCGACAACGGACTTTCCGTGACGGAGCAGCTGGAAAAGGGAAAGGGATTCTTTGCCAGGAAATATCCGGAAATGAAGTACCTGGCCTATTTCCAGGCCTACACCAACACCTATGCGGAGTTGGAGGTGCTCAAAGCCAAATATGAGGAGGCGTTGAAGGTGGATGGAGTGGTGGGACTTGTCATTGCCACCCGTCCTGACTGCATGCCGGAGCCGTTGATCGACTATCTGGAGGAACTCAACAGCAGATGTCTGCTGATTGTGGAATACGGAGTGGAGTCAACGGATGATGAGGTGCTCAGGCACATCAACAGAGGCCATGATTTCCTATGTGCCGCACAGGCGATTACCAAGACGGCGGAAAGGGGCATTGCTACCGGAGCACACCTGATTCTGGGACTGCCGGGAACCCACCAAATTGAGGGCTATGTGGAGAAGGAGGCTGGACGGATGTCGCAATTGCCTGTCACGACAATGAAAATCCATCAGCTCCAAATCATCAAGAACACTCCAATGGCGGAGGAGTACCAATTGCATCCTGAGCGATTCCACCGTTTCACTGTCGATGAGTATATCGACGAGGTCATTCGATTTGTGGAGTGTTCCAGGCCCGACATCGTGTTCGAGCGCTTTGTTTCCCAGTCACCGGCACAACTTCTTGCGGTGCCAGGATGGGGACTCAAAAACTATCAGTTCACTGAACGGGTGAACCGAAGGATGGACGAACTCAACGCCCGACAGGGAAGGCTCTGGAAACAATGATTTATAGGGACTTACTTTATGTATGCCCGAAACCACGGGGCTTCCTTTCGTCCGGATGGCAAAAAGCAGTCAGCCATGCAGCAACAGGGTTGCTGCCCCAACATCCGGATGGCAAAAAGCTGTCATCCACCGAGCGGAATAGGAGCTCGGTTTGCGACGGCTGAAGCTTTAGCTTCACCAAGGAGTAATCCCGCAGGGATTCCCAGCAACAGTGTTGCTGCCCCAACATCCGGATGGCAAAAAGCAGTCATCCATGCAGCAACAGGGTTGCTGCCCTAATTCCTAATTATTATAACTATTGACTCAATATGAAAAAAATCATTTCACTTTTTCTGCTTTTGGCATCTTTCACTCTTGCCGGAGCGCAGCAGATTTCATTGGCTGATGTGGTCTTCTACCGCTATTATCCCAACCGCATCGGAGGATTGAACTCCATGGCCGATGGCGAACATTACTCACGCATCTCCGACACGGGAAAAGGTATCCTGAAATGCTCTTTCAAGACTGGAGAGACCGTGGCAACCCTTTTTGACGCCAACGACACGCAGGGAGAGAGACTGCAGAACTTCTCTGATTACAAAATCTCTCCGGACGGAAGGTATATCTTGCTGGAAACCAACCATAAGGCTATCTATCGTCGCTCGTCAACAGCGAACTGGTTTGTTTACGACACGAACGGAAAAACGGTGAGAAGCCTCTCGAAAAACGGTGACCAGGAAGTGCCCCATTTTTCACCTGACAGCAAGAAAGTGGCATTCGTCAGACAAAACAACCTTTTCTATGTGGACCTGGAAAATGGATGGAAGGAAACGCAGGTGACTACCGACGGCCAGTTCAACCACATTATCAATGGAAAGCCCGACTGGGTGTATGAGGAGGAGTTTGAGTACAACACGGCGTATGCCTTCTCGGCTGACTCCAAAATGCTGGCATGGGTGAGGACGGATGAGACCGACGTGAAGACCTTTGAATTCCAGTATTTCATGGGAGCGGCACCACAGATGAGTGAAAACAAGCTCTATCCAAGCAATTATGCTTTCAAATATCCGAAGGCGGGGGAAGACAATGCTAAAGTCACCGCACTCAGCTACAACCTCGAAACACGAGAGGTTCAGACACTGAACGTGCCGCTTGATGTCGATGGCTATATCCCTCGAATCCTCACCACGGCTGACCCGGAGAAAATCGCCGTCGTCACGCTCAACCGCCATCAGGACAGATGTGATATCTACATGGCAAACCCTCGTGATGGAAAGGCTGAACTCCTCATGAGCGAGAGAGCGGACAAATATATTGAGACGGCGTTCTACAATAATCTCGATTTCTCTAAAGGTAAGTTTGTTGTGATGTCGGAGCGTGACGGATACCGCCACCTCTATCTCTATAATCAGGACGGAACCCTCGACCGCCAACTCACAAAAGGCAGTTTTGCCGTCAACGACTTCTACGGAACAGATGAGAAAGGTAAGACCTTCTATTATTCCTGCAATGAGGGAAGCCCCCTTGAGCAGTATGTGTGCTGTGTGGACGTCAAAGGAAATGTAAAACGCCTCACCACTCAGAAAGGTGTGAACAGTGCGGAGTTTTCGGAAGGATGCAAGTACTTCATCAATGTGTTCTCTGATATCAACACACCTTATGTCACCACGCTCCGCGACGCTAAAGGAAACGTGGTGAGAGTGCTGGAAGACAACGAAAAACTGAAACAGGCATATCAAAAGCTCAACATCGGAAAACCGGAAATCTTTTCGTTCAAGACTTCTGAAGGAGTGGAACTCAATGGATGGATGGTGAAACCGGCGGATTTTGATGCGTCGAAGCAGTATCCGGTCATCATGTACCAGTATAGCGGACCGGGCGACCAGCAGGTGCACAACTCATGGGCGAACGGAAATGCGGGAGGACTGATATGGGAACACCGATTGGCACAGAAAGGCTATATCGTGGCATGCGTGGATGGACGTGGAACCGGAGGACGCGGACGAGATTTCCAACAGTGCACCTATATGACCATGGGCGACAAGGAGTCGAAAGACCAGGTGGAAACTGCCCTCTATCTCGGCTCGCTGCCCTATGTGGATAAGGAACGAATCGCCATCTGGGGATGGAGTTTCGGAGGATTCAACACCATCATGTCAATGTGTGAGGGAAGGAAGGTGTTCAACTGCGGAGTGGCCGTGGCGCCTGTGACCGACTGGAGATACTACGACAGCGCATATACAGAGAGATATATGCGAACTCCTCAAGAAAACCCGCAGGGTTATGACATATCTCCGATGCACCGCTACCAGAAACTCAGTGGAAAGTTGCTCATTTGCCATGGATTGGCCGACGACAACGTGCATTTCCAAAATGCGGCAGAGCTCTGTGAGAAACTGGTACAGAACAACACACAGTTCGAAATGCAGTTCTATACAAACCGTAACCACGGCATCTATGGAGGAAACACAAGAATGCACCTCTTCACTCGAATCGAGAACTTCTTCGACAAGAACCTCCTGAAATAAATCAAAATTGATCATTAAGATGAAACAAGTTGGAATGAATCATTCCAACTTGTTTTTTGTCAATTGTCCCAGCTGTGAGCCGGGAATAAAACCATCAAGCATGCAGCTATAATCTGGCCTTTTACAAACGACTTCTCTGCATTTTTTTGTCAATTGCCCCGGCTGTGAGCCGGGAATAAAACCGCCAAGCATGCAGCTCTTAGAAACAAAAAGTCCCGGCAGGAAAACCTGTCGGGACTTTTGTTTTTGACGTTTGCTGGAATATTGATTCCAGTATCGCGTACAGGGTGAGAATTACTGAGCTGTTTCTTCAGTAGCCTCTTCCTCAGCTGCTGGCTCCTCAGCTACTTCTTCTTCAGCTGGCTCCTCAGCCTCTTCAGCTACTTCTTCGCCTTCAGCATCTTCGCCCTCAGCGGCCTCTTCCTCAGCTGCTGCTGGAGCAGATGGCATGATGTCGTTTGAGTTAGTGATCTTCCACTCACCCTTCTTGTTCTTCTTCAGAGTTACGTCAGACTGCTTTGTCTCGCCGCCTTCAGTTGTGCACTCTACCTTTACAGTTGCGTTGTCGCCGTCAACTTTCTCTTCGATTACCTTAACGCTCTTAAGAAGGTTCTTCTTTGCGTTCTCGTCTGAACCTTCCTTGATCTGCTTCATAGTCTTCTCAAGCATAGATACTGTCATCTGCTTTGCAGAGGCTACCTGATCCTCTGGGAGGCTGTCCTCGCCGAGGTCGCAAGCTTCTACGAATGCATTGTAATCACCGCTGATGATGCCGTTCAGAGCCTTCTCTACGATAGGACCTACCTCACCACCTTTGTTACAGCTGGCTGCAAACATAACTACGAGTGCTACAGCAACAAGACCAATTAATTTCTTCATGTTTCTGAATGTGTTTAAAGGATTAATAAATAAAAAAATAATATGTTCACTAAAAAAAACAGTTTGTACCTTTTGGAAATTCTTATATCCAATGTTTTGCAAATGTAGGCAAATTTTTTGTAATTTTGCAAAATTATTTCAAAAAAAAGTGTGTAATGAGGCAATTATTTAACTTTTCTATTCTTTTGGTCGCTTTTTTGGCCTTTTTCTCATGTCAGAAAGAAGAACTTTATTCCATCATGCCTAAGGACTGTGACCTCCGACCGGGCGACATCGTCTTTAGACTGGGTAATTCTCTGGAAAGCAGCGCGGTAATCATTGCTGACCGCGATGGAAGCTATTCACATTGTGGCATTGTGGTGGATTCGGCTGGCAGCATCCGAATCGTACATTCGGTGCCGGATGAACCAGATTTCGATGGCGATGTGGACCGCGTGAAGATGGACCGGCCGGAAATGTTCTGGAGAATCGACCGGGCAGCGGCAGGAGCGGTATGCAGGATGCAGGACTCACTGGCGGCAAAGAAAGCATCCGAGGTGGCGAAGAAAGCATTCGAACGACACACCCTCTTCGATGACGAGTACGACGACAAAGATACCACCAAACTCTACTGCTCTGAACTGCTTTATTATTCTTACAAGCGCGCAGGATACGACCTCGTAGGCCCCGAACGACATACCTACGACCTTTTCTTTGTCAGCTACGACAGCTGTATCATGCCTTCGCAAATCTATAACTCTAAATATGTCAAACCTGTCAGGCTGTTTACGAAATAGCCTACTTCTGACGTATCTTAAAATAAGGAAAGACTGCCTGGCTGGCAGTCTTTTTTATTGACAAGTCCAGCTATATTCCTTATTGGTGTATATACAATATAATCTTGCTTAAATAATTGATAATAAGCATACTACTTAGAATAATTTTCCTGGTGAATATATACAAGTTCTTTGGATTATTGCAAATAACTCAGAAAAAAAGTAAATTTGCAGATAAATAATGTAATACTTGGAAATCTTGAAAAATCTGATTTATATTGTGCTGTTTTTGCTGTCTTCGGCTTCATGTGGTAATGGCAAGACCGACTGCAGGGATTATGCTGACTCAACGGCTGTCGTGGAACAAATATGCGCAGATGCACGAATGGCTATGGATGCGGAGGATGCAGACAGCGCCTTCTCTTTGCTGCTGGGGGCTGAACCTTATTTGAATGGCTGCGGGAATAAGGTTGTGAAGTATTCGTATTACGACCAGATGGCCAGGCTGTATGAACAGAAGAATTTATTTGCGTTGCAGGAAAAGGCATTGGGTAAGAAACGGGCTGAGATAACTGGACCAGACAGTGTGTTTAAGATGGCGTCAACTGATTATGAACTGGGTGTGTCAAAGTTTGCTCAGGAGAATTTTGAAGGTGCTTCACGTTCTTTGAATGATGCTATCCTCCATTCTCCTCCTGATTCTATCAATTTCATCGCACAATGTTATGTCATGCTCAGCCAGGTCTATTTGCAGACACAACACGCCGACTCAGTGAAAATCGCGTTGGAAAATGCCAGGCGGATCTGTCTGGGAATAATGCAAGACCCACTATTCCGCCTATCTGAAATATATATGCTCCATGGGGAGGGGGAAAGTGCTTCGGCTGTACAAAAAGTGAAATCCTATCTGCCATCCAGCGGGTTGTATGAGAAAATCGAATTACTGAATATACTTGCTGTCATCCATGAACAACAAGGAAAACAACAGATGGCGATTGATGATTTGAAACAGATTATTGAATATAATGACTCTGCAGCTTTGATAGAAGCGTCGGAAACAACGGCAAAGATTCACCGATTAAGGCATGAGGAACAGATAAGGTTGACTAAATCGGAACAAGAGAGCATACGCGCTGTATCAAGAGCACGGATTATCGCATTGGTTTGCTTGTTGCTCGCTGTGATTGCTGTGGCAACAGCATTGACCTTGTGGTTGAGGAGAAGAGCGCTACGGGCAAGGCAGGCTGAACTGGAAGCATTACGTCTGGCTGAAGACGCCCGCGCTGGAGAAGCAGAAGTGAAGGCGCTGAACCAAGAGTTGCAAAAGCGCTATTATGACCATCTCTATGCCATTATCCTGCCAATTCTGAATGCTGAACGGACGAAGACCGGATATATTGACTTGAATGAGAAATCATGGCGACTGATTGAGACGAATACCGATCTGGTGTTGCCGCATTTCACCACTAAATTGCGAAAGAATCATCCAACTTTAGGCGATGAGGATGTCCGATTTTGTTGTTTGGTGGCCATGCAGGTGCCTAATCCAATTATTGCCAATGTCTATGGCATTGCTCCATCATCTGTCTCCGTCCGAAAACAGCGTATGAAGAAAAAACTGGATGAAGGGGTCATAAATGAAACATTGGAAAGCTATCTTTACAAATATAGTTTATAAACAACAAAAAACTTCTAAAACTGCCAATTGATGAAAAGACTGATCGTTTTATTGTTGATGATTATTCCTTTATATGGTTCTGCTCAGGAAGTGTGGACAGAAGGGACAGAATGGGTGGTCACCTATGCTGACGGCGATGTTCACACCTTCACACTCTCTGGAACAGCCACTTTCGACGGGACCGAATATATAAAACTGCTGGATAATCAGCAGGAAGAACCGATTGGATACATCAGGTCTGAGCATGGGGATACCCTGGTATATGCACGGGGTGTCATCAATGGAAAGCTGACGGAGGAGTTCCTCCTCTATGATTTTGGTAGTTTTGAGCCGGGTACCTCATTAGTTTACACATGCTATAATTATGAAACCCAAACGCCTGTCTGTTTTTCAAGAGAGATTGATGCCGACAGCATTTCATATTATAATAATGTAATAGAGGAGGGCGATATCATCCCCTGTTGCTATGGGGTGATTTTTAAGTTGGGATATGTCGGCGGACCGATGGCGCTGTTTTATGATGGACTTATCTTGGGGCATTCGGATAATTCGGGGCATCGTCCAAACATCCGAAATGTCAGCCACATGGTGTTTCACCCGAAAGGACGCAAAGCGCCGGTTTATATTCCTGTCGGCATTCGTCTCCCAATGTGCGGCGATATGAGGCCCCGTACGTTTTATGATGTCAGAGGGCAAGTTGTGAAACCACCTTTTTCTGGAATCGTCATTGTTGATGGAAAGAAATACTTATATTGATGTACATATACTCCGAAATGTTTAATAAGTGGCTGAATATAAAACCAATGGGGCGGGGAAGCGTTAATCCTTCCATATACACTTGACGCAAGCCTATTGACGATTAGAGGAATTTGATATAGCTTTGCAACAGAATAATCATTGAAAAAACAAACTCTAAAACTTAAAGGTTATGAAAAAGATGATTCTGATTGCTGCTTTGCTTGCCGTAAGTTTGGTGTCAAAAGCACAACTTGTGGGAACTGGAATAACCAAATCTTTTCACAGATTGTCATTCAATCTGTTTAATGAGATTTTGAAAACGGAAGAAGGCAATGTCTGTTTTTCGCCTCAGTCGGTGCAGTTTGCATTGTCGATGCTGCTGAGCGGCGCGGGAGGTAACACGATGGAACAGATGAGAAAGGTCATGGGGATTGAGGACTATGTAAGTAATGAGGAGGTCCACTTGTTTAATCTGTCACGTATCACTGCCCTGACAATAAGACCACCATTTCTAAAGGATGAATGGACATGGTGTTCTGATGACGAGGAGGTGATGAGGGAGCATTATGAGGCCTCTTATCCTCTGTGTGAAATCGCCAACGCACTGTGGACCCGACCGGACATATCGGTGAAAGAGCCTTTTACACGAACGTTGAGGTATGATTATCTGGCGGGAATGGGACCAGTGAGATTTGACACACAAAAAGGTATTGATGAGGTGAATGCGTGGGTTGATGAACACACCCACGGATTGATCCCGCAGATTTTCTCTCAGCCTCAATCTTCCGACTTGGCACTCGTGCTGGCCAACTCCATTTATCTGAAAGCCGCATGGGCTGTTCCTTTTATCAAAGAATTGACAAAAAAAGAACCTTTTTATCTGGAGGATGGATCTGAAGTCCAGGTGGACATGATGAACGTAAGTTCCAGACAGTTTTATGTCTCAGAAACAGGAAAGTTCAAATGCGTGACCATTCCTTATGCCAATCATTTTTATATGACTGTGTTTGTGCCGGCTGAAGGAACGGAATTGCCTGAAATAACTTGCGATGACTGGCATTTGGCGTTGGAGGCATTCAATAATGATGAGGTGAAGCTGTCGGAGAAAGGCGTCAACTTGAAAATGCCAAAATTTGAAATGGAGGGAAACTACGATCTGCGTACTCCTTTGAAGAATTTAGGGATGACCGATGCTTTCTCCCCTTCTTTGTGTGATTTCTATGCAATCAGCGACAGAAATCTGCCTGTGTCGGCGATTTATCAATTGGATAAGATTATGGTTGACGAAGAAGGGACGGAAGCGGCTGCGGTAACGGTGATTGAAGCAAATGAGGCTATTGATAAATTTGATACTGATGATTTCTTTGTTGACCGTCCTTTCTATTTCACGATTGAGAACATGCTCACCCGTTCTGTGCTGTTCCTCGGAAAGGTGGTAAATCCAAATGGCGATGATGCCCAACAGGCCACCTACATATATAATATAGCGGAAAATGATGATGATAATAAAACGGAAGATGATCGCCCTGACCAAATCTTTGATCTCAATGGAAGAAAGCTCCAACATGTTCCTGCCCATGGATTATATATAAGGAAAGGCAAAATCTTCCTGAATAAATGAAGCCGCCGTCCTCCTCCGCCTTTTATTTTTTTCTGATGTTTTTCTTTTTGATTTTTTTCTTTTTCTGATGTTTTTTTTCTTTTTCTAATGTTTTTTTTCTTTTTCTAATGTTTTTTTTCTTTTTCTGATGTTTTTTCTTTTGTCTATTGCCCCGGCTGGTAGCCGGGTCCAGCTGTCCGCATGGCCCAACCGTCCGCATGGTCCAGCTGTCCGCATGGCCCAACCGTCCGCATGGCAAAAAGCTGTCATCCACCGAGCGGAATGGGAGCTCGGTTTGCGACGGCTGAAGCTTTAGCTTCACCAAGGAGTAATCCCGCAG
>R25__coassemble_1355_pt1 | contig 12345 bp, 9 predicted proteins | sample R25__metabat2_high_PE_055 | metagenome-assembled genome bin R25
TGGTGAAGCTAAAGCTTCAGCCGTCGCAAACCGAGCTCCTATTCCGCTCGGTGGACGACAGCTTTATTGCCCATTTTGCTCATGTTCAACGAAAAACGGAAAAAAATTTGTTTTTTAAAGTTAATTCACTAACTTTGCAACATGTACTGGTTCGTATTCATCAGCAACAACATCCTGCTCCAGCAATCAGGCGAGCGGTACAGCATCCCCTGCGGTGAAGCTGCCCCCACCCCGCTCCAGCCTTGGGACCACGTGCAGGAGTTGCCCCCAATCGACGGTGAGGCGTGCCGCGCCTATTCGCTGACGAGCATCCCCCACGAAGGGTTGTCAGAGGGGATGGTGACGATGGACCTTCGCACCAGTTTCAAGGTGCTTCCGCTTGCGTTCTACAACATGGCAGGCAAAGCCTCGGAATTGCTCTACTGGCATTCCACCACCCGCTACTGCGGTTATTGCGGCGGGACAATGTCATGGACAGGACCGATATCAAAGCAGTGCGACCACTGCAAGCGCGAATGCTGGCCCCAGGTGGCGCCTGCGATTATCGTGCTCATCCGCAAAGCCGCCGTCTTCGCTGCCGATGGTCAGGAATTGGAGCCCGAGAAGGTGCTGATGGTTCATGCGAAGAATTTCCGCCGTTCCGACTATTACGGCTTGGTGGCGGGATTCGTGGAGACAGGCGAGACGTTGGAGGAATGCGTTTACCGGGAAGTGAGCGAGGAGGTAGGCATTGAGATAGAGAACGTCCGGTATTTCGGTTCTCAGGCATGGCCTTATCCGAGCGGCGTGATGGTGGGTTTCACCGCCGACTACGTGAGTGGCGAGATCAAGCTTCAGGAATCGGAGCTGAGCCGCGGGGGTTGGTTCGACAAGGACCACATGCCCCATTTGCCCGACAAACTCTCCATCGCCCGCATGCTGGTGGACAGCTGGCTATCGAAATTCGACGGGAAGGATTTATCCCAAGGTTAGCGCCTCTTCATGTGGAGGATTAAACCTCCAGAGTTCAGAACGAGTCAAATCAAAGCGCACAGCGCTTTCATTCATAACGATAGAAAATCCATAACCTAAACTAAAAGAAGAGATGAAAAAGATTTATGTTTACGCAATGAGCACTGCCCTGCTTGCCGGGAGCATGCTGAGCAGTTGCACCTATGGGAGTTACGAGAGCTACCTCGGCACGATGGCCGGCGGTGAGATCGGCGGCATCATCGGTGAGAGCATCGGTTGGATGTCCACAAGCCGTCACTCGGGTCCTGGCAACGCGATGCTTGGTGGCATCATCGGCACTGTGGCCGGCGCTGTCATCGGCAACAGCATAGGCAATCAGGCAGGCGAGGCCAACAAAGCCCGCCGCGCAGAGCGCAAGCGCAAGAAAGAGGAACGTCAGCGCTATGAGAACAGCGGAAGCTACGGCAACTACGAGAACAGCGGCAACTACAGCGGAGGCAACGAGACTTACGATTTCAGCCGCTACCAGACAGAGGGTGGCCGTGCCAGCGAGCAGCTGAAATCAGCAGGCAACTATTCGAGCAGCGCCCTTCAGATGGGCGACCTTCACTATGAGGACGAGAACGGCGACGGCAAAGTGAGCAAATACGAGACGATCAACGTGATCTACACTGTGACCAACCCGAGCAGCACCGATGTGGAGGTGAGTTTGGTGACGGGTGACAACAAAAACACCCACTTTGAATATTCTCCAGCCTACAACACGACGATTGGTGCGGGAAAAACCATCCGCTACAAGGCAAAGGTGTTCTGCAAATCGGTGCCAAAAGGCTCCTACTCCACCATTCCTGTGTTCGTGAAAAGCTCTTCAAGCGGCACAATTACCGACAACATCCAGATTAAAAACGGGAAATAAGGATTTTCCGGCGCATTCACACAGCGGGTTTCTTCGGGAGCCCGCTGTTTTTTTTGAAAATGTTGCTGCTGAATAACAAGTAGTTCGCTATTTTTTTGTAACTTTGCAAGAAATTTGTGATATTCAAAACGCTAAGTTTATGTCAAACAGAAGCATCGTATCGATATCCGACTACAGCAAGGAGAAAATCCAGTATCTGCTCGACATGTCTGCAGAGATGGAACGTCATCCCAACCGTCGGATTCTTCAAGGTAAGGTGGTTGCCACCCTCTTCTTCGAGCCCTCCACCCGCACACGATTAAGTTTTGAGACCGCCGCCAACCGCCTCGGCGCCCGTGTGATTGGTTTTTCGGACCCCAAAGCCACGAGTTCGAGCAAGGGCGAGACACTGAAGGACACAATCAAGATGGTGTCGAACTATGCCGACGTGATTGTGATGCGCCACAGCCTGGAAGGTGCCGCACTGTATGCGAGTGAGGTGACCGACACTCCGATCATCAATGCCGGCGACGGCTCCAACCTCCACCCCTCCCAGACGATGCTGGACCTCTACTCCATCTACAAGACCCAGGGCCGACTGGACAACCTGAACATCTACATGGTTGGCGACTTGAAATACGGCCGCACTGTCCACTCGCTGCTGATGTCGATGTGCAAATACTCGCCCACCTTCCATTTCATCGCTCCGAAAGAGCTGGAGATGCCGATGGAGTACAAGGAATATTGCGCTGCCCGCGGTGTGAAATTCGTGGAACAGCGCGACTTCACAAGCGAGACAATCGCCGATGCCGACATCATCTACATGACCCGCGTTCAGCGCGAGCGCTTCACAGACCTGATGGAATACGAGCGGGTGAAAGACGCCTATATCCTTCGTCGCGACATGCTGTGCAACTGCCGTGAGAACATGAAAATCCTGCATCCGCTGCCACGTGTGAACGAAATTGAGCGCGACATCGACGACTCCCCTCATGCCTATTACTTCCAGCAGGCCGGCAACGGCCTTTTCGCCCGCGAGGCTCTGATTTGCGACGTGCTGGGCATCACGCTCGACGATTTGCGTAACGACACCAGTATTATATAATCAGGAGAGAGGCATCAACACCATATAAGAAAAAAGAAAAGAAATGGAAAAACGGAAGGATTTGCTGGTAGCCGCATTGGAAAACGGCACCGTGATAGACCACATTCCCACGGGCAAGTTGTTCACCGTGGCCAACCTTTTGAAGCTCGACACGTTTGCCGAGCCGGTTTTGATAGGTAACAACCTGAGCAGCAACAAGATTGGTAAGAAAGGAATGATTAAAATTGCCAACCGCATGCTCACGGAGGACGAGATCAGCCGTCTGGCCGTGGTGTGTCCCAACATCCGCCTGTGCATCATCCACGACTACGAGGTGGTGGAGAAGAAAGAGGTTCGGCTGCCCGACACACTTGAGAATGTGGTGAAATGCGCCAACCCTGTGTGTATCAGCAACAACGAGCCGATGCGCAGTTTCTTCTACGTGACCGACAAAGTGAATGGTGTGATGAAATGCCACTACTGCAATAAAGAGCAGAAGATTGACCACGCTGAATTTTACAAATCATAAGATAAAAAACGGAGGACGGGCTGCAGGCAACAGTCCCGTTGAGAGAAGATAAAACGATATATGTCAAAATTTGCTAAACGAGAGAGACTGAACCTCAGTGAAATCAACAAAGAGGTGTTAGAAGAGTGGAAAGCCCAGGATGTGTTCCACCGCAGTATGTCAGAACGAGAAGGTTGTCCTTCCTTCATTTTCTTTGAAGGACCACCTTCAGCCAACGGTCATCCAGGCATCCACCACGTGATGGCCCGCAGCCTGAAAGACACCATCTGCCGCTACAAGACGATGGAAGGCTATCAGGTGAAGCGCAAGGCCGGTTGGGACACCCACGGTCTTCCAGTGGAGCTGGGCGTGGAGAAAGAGCTCGGCATCACGAAGGAAGACATCGGCAAGACCATCAGTATCGAGGAATACAACATGCGTTGCCGCAAGAACGTGATGATGTACACGAGCGAATGGACCGATCTGAGTGAGAAGATGGGCTACTGGGTAGATTTGGAACACCCTTACATCACCTACGACAACAAATACATCGAGACGCTGTGGTATCTGCTGAAAGAGCTGTACAAGAAAGACCTGCTCTACAAAGGCTATACCATCCAGCCCTACTCACCAGCCGCCGGCACCGGTCTTTCGAGCCACGAGCTGAACCAGCCGGGCTGCTACCGCGACGTGAAGGACACGACCGCCACCGCCATCTTCAAGGCCATCGACACGAAGCCAGAAATGGAGGAATGGGGTATGCCATGCTTCATCGCCTGGACCACCACCCCATGGACCTTGCCATCGAACACCGCCCTTTGTGTGGGTCCGAAGCTCGACTATGTGTGTGTGCAGACCTACAACCCATATACCGGCGACAAGCTGAGCCTGATTATGGCTGAAGCACTGGTGGGCAGCTACTTCAAGGCCGAGGGCGCCGACGCCCCACTCGACAGCTTCACACCTGGCGACAAGGTGATGCCTTACCGCATCGTGGGCCACTACAAAGGCAGCGACCTGCTCGGCATGCGCTATGAGCAGCTGATGCCATGGGTGAAGCCTTGCGAGCGCCTTGACGCAAACTCCGCCACCTACATCAGCGACTTCGCCGCCTCCCACCCCGACAAGGTGTTCAGCGTGGGCAACGACCGCTTCGTTGAGATGAGCGATGCCGCCTTCCGTGTGATTCCTGGCGACTACGTGACCACCGACGACGGTACGGGCATCGTGCACATCGCCCTGACCTTCGGTGCCGACGACCAACGCGTGGGCCGCGCCGCCGGCATTCCATCACTCTTCCTCATCAACAAGGGAGGAGAAACCCGCCCGATGGTGGACCTCACAGGTAAATACTACCAGATGGACGAGTTGGCCGATGAGTTCGTGGCAGCCTGCGTGAACCGCGAAGGCTATGCGAGCCACGCCGGCGACTACGTGAAGAACGCCTACGACCCACGTTTCAACGAAGGAGGGCATTACGACGAGAAAGCTGCCTCGAAAGCCGAGGACCTGAATATCGTGCTGTCGCTTGAGATGAAGAAAGCCGGGACTGCGTTCCGCATTGAGAAGCACGTCCACAATTACCCACACTGCTGGCGTACGGACAAACCAGTGCTTTACTATCCGCTTGACTCTTGGTTCATCCGCTCCACAGCGATGAAAGACCGCATGTACGAGTTGAACAAGACCATCAAATGGAAGCCGGAGAGCACCGGTACGGGTCGTTTCGGCAAATGGCTTGAGAACCTGAACGACTGGAATCTGAGCCGTTCGCGCTATTGGGGCACGCCGCTCCCAATCTGGCGCAACAAGGACAGTCGTGAGGAAATCTGCATCGGCAGCGTGGAAGAGCTCTACAACGAGATAGAAAAGAGTGTGGCAGCCGGTGTGATGACGAGCAACCCACTGAAGGACAAAGGCTTCGTGCCAGGCGACATGAGCGCAGCCAACTACGACCTGATTGACCTCCACCGCCCATACGTGGACGACATCCGATTGGTGTCCGCCACAGGAAAGGTGCTGACCCGCGAGCTCGACCTCATCGACGTGTGGTTCGACTCCGGCTCGATGCCATACGCCCAAATTCACTATCCGTTTGAGAACAAGGCAGAGTTCGACAGCGGCAACCTTTATCCAGCCGACTTCATCGCCGAAGGCGTTGACCAGACCCGCGGTTGGTTCTTCACCCTTCACGCCATCGCCACGATGGTGTTCGACTCCGTGTCGTTCAAGGCAGTGATTTCCAACGGACTGGTGCTCGACAAAAACGGTCAGAAGATGTCGAAACGCCTTGGCAACGCCATCGACCCATTCGGCAACATCGAGCGCTTCGGTTCCGATGCCGTGCGCTGGTACATGCTGACCAATTCCCAGCCATGGGACAACCTGAGCTACGACGAAGCCGGCGTGGAGGAAGTGAGCCGCACGTTCTTCGGCAAGCTCTTCCAGTGCTATTCCTTCTTCACGATGTATGCCAACGTGGACGGCTTCGACTACAGCATGGCTGACGTACCGTTCGCCGAGCGTCCGGAGATTGACCGCTGGATCCTTTCGGAACTGAACAGCCTGGTGAAGTCGGTGAAAGAAAGCCTCGACGACTATGAGCCGACGAAAGCCGGCCGTCTGATCCAGACTTTCGTGATCGACAACCTCTCAAACTGGTATGTCCGTCTGAACCGCACCCGCTTCTGGAAAGGCGAAATGGACAGCGACAAGACATCAGCCTACCAGACCCTCTATACCTGCCTTGACACACTGTCGAAGCTGATTGCTCCATACGCTCCGTTCTTCGCCGACCGTCTGTTCAAAGACCTGAACGCAGTGACGGGCTGCGACAAGGCCGACTCCGTGCATCTCGCCCGTTTCCCGCAGGTGGATGAGTCGCTGATTGACCCAGAACTGGAGAAACGCATGGAGATGGCGCAGACCCTGACCTCGATGGTTCACTCGCTGCGTAAGAAAGAGCAAATCATCGTGCGCCAGCCGCTGCAGAAAATTTCCATCCCTGTGACCGACCCACTCCAGAAAGCCCGCATCGAGCAGATGAGCCAGCTGATTCTGGACGAGGTGAACGTGAAAGAGCTGACGTTCGTGGAAGACGGCGACGGCATGCTGGTGAAGAAAGTGAAGTGCAACTTCCGCGTGATGGGTAAGAAATTCGGCAAACAGATGAAGAGCGTGAGTCAGGCCGTGGCAGAGATGAGCCAGGCCGACATCGCCACTTTGGAGAAGAACGGCCAGCTGACGCTGTCAGTTGAGGGCGGTGACGCCACCATCGAGCTGAGCGACGTGGAAATCCTGTCGGAAGACATTCCAGGCTGGACCGTGGCGAACGAAGGCAACCTGACCGTGGCGCTCGACATCACGATCACTCCAGAGCTCCGCAACGAGGCCTTGGCCCGCGAGGTTGTGAAGCGCATCCAAGGCATCCGTAAAGACTCCGGTTTCGACATCACCGACCGCATCGACGTGGTGGTGAGCGACACGAAGGAGCTGAGCGACGCCATCAATGCTTTCTCCGACTACATCAGCGGTCAGGTTCTAGCCAACAGCCTGACCATCGGCGATGCCTCTGAAGGCACCGACATAGACATCGACGGCATCCAGGCCCGCATCAGCGTGAAGAAATGCTGACCTGCGCCGTTTTATAAAGAATCCACGGGCGGTTGGGCTGCCTAATCTCCGGTCCACCGCCCTATTAAGATACAAGATGAGCCAACAGAAGAAACAGGCCCTGCTGTCGGTGCTTCTCATCCTCGCCGTGCTGGTGGTTGACCAGTGGATCAAGATCACGGTGAAGACAAGCATGTACATGGGTGAGAAAATCGACGTGCTGAGCTGGTTCAAAATTTGCTTTATTGAGAACAACGGCATGGCGTTCGGCTGGGAGCTTGGCGGGAAATATTTCCTGACGAGTTTCCGCATCGTGGCTGTGGTGCTGATCGGCTGGTACATCGCCCGTCAGATCCGCCGCGGTGTGCCTACGGGCTATATCGCCTGTCTGTCGCTGATATTGGCAGGTGCCGCCGGCAACATCATCGACTGCCTGTTCTACGGCATCGTGTTCAACGACCCGATGGCGCCAGAGGTGGCGCAGTTCGTCAGTCCGGGCGAGGGCTACAGCAGCCTGATGCTGGGCCGTGTGGTGGATATGTTCTACTTCCCGATAGCCCAGTGGGAGATGCCCGACTGGGGTTGGGTGAACAGCCTGCCGCTGGTGCCTGAGGCAGGTGAGCACTGCACGTTCTTCTCAGCCATCTTCAACTTCGCCGATGCGGTGATCAGCTGCTCCATCGTGGCACTGTTCATCTTCTACCATAAGCGGATGTCGGTGTCGCTGGAGAATAAGCCAGAGGCAAAGGGGGACTCCCCTACCGCAAATACCAGCGATGACTCACCTACTTCGGACAGCAGCTCATCCGGACAACCTTCCTGATTTTTCCCACTATGCGCAGTCTCCTCCTCCCCCTGTTCCTGCTGTCGCTGCTGGTCTGCTCATGCAGTGACCGTCCCGACGGCGTTCCATCGAAAGGCACGATGGAAGACCTGCTCTACGACTACCATCGTGCCCAGGCCTTGCTGGAAGTGGCGTCGGACGAAGGAGGCGTGGATGGCGAGGAATATATCATGGGTGTGCTCGACAAATACGGAATGGACTCGGAGATGTTCGACTCTGCCATGATTTGGTATGCGTCGAACCCCGACCAGCTGAAGGACATCTACCAGAACGTGGAGAAGCGGCTGAAGGCTGAGGACGAGGAGCTGCAAGCCAAAGTGGGAAGTTCGGAGATGACAGCGGTATATAGCGACGGAGGTGACACCACGAACCTGTGGAACGGTGCACGGCTGATTGTGCTGCGTCCTCAGCAGCTTCACTGCCTGGAGCAGTTCACACTGAAGGCCGACACGAGCTACCGACGCACGGACCACTTCATCCTGAACGCCGACGTGAAGTTCATCAAGGAAGACCGCAGTATCCAGACTATCCTGTATATGGGCCTGTCGATCAAGACGAAGGAGGGCAAGGTGTTCAGCAAAATCTGCGAGCCTCACAGCTCGAGCATCCAGCAGTTGGACGTGAGTCAGGCATCGGAGTCGGACATCGCAGAGGTGAGCGGTTTCTTCTACTATAAGCCAGAAAAAACATCGAAGAGCATCTGCCTGATCAACGGCATCTCGCTCATCAGGATGCACATCCAAGAGAAGACTGACACGACAGGCGTGGACAGCCTCGCTTCCGACAGTATGGTTATTGACAGTGTGCCTCAGATGCAGGATTCGCCTGATATTCCGTCGATTGAGCTGAGCGACAGTGCTCCTTCGGGCACACAGACCCCTCGCAAGCAGAATGAACGTCGCAACGAGGTGGAGGACATCAAGATCCGCCGCGCACCACTCGAAATGCACCAGAATCGACCAACACAGCGTCGTCAGTCAATTCAGCAGGGACGTGGGCAGAACGGCTCCACCGCCCCGCGCCGTCCGGCAAACCGGCAACGGAGATAGACTTTAGACGTTAGACTTTAGACTTTAGACCTTAGACTTTAGGGGCCATGCGGCTGGAGGTGCCATGCGGACGGCTGTTAATGGGAATGGATGGGAATAGATGGGAATAATGGGAGTTATGGGAATAATGTGCTTATTTCTTAATATGAAAAACTGAAAGCTTATGATCAACAACACACCTGTCAATATTGAGCCGATAGTGGAGTATATGAAGGCGGTGCCGTTTGATGTGCGGCCACAGGGTTTATACACTCCGTTTTCGCTGTATGAGGGTTTCAACCCAGATGAGCCAGCTACATTCGAGACCTGTTTCGACACCCGTGTTTACCGCCATTTCATTGCGAACGGCAAACATGCCAAGAGCGTGGGAGAGTCGTTCTCGAGAACGATGCACGACTATGCCGTGCATGTGGCGCTCGACCGTTTCTTCTCTGCCCACGACCACCTGCTGTGCGTGGGTGTGATGGGTGGTCACGCACTGAAACGCACGGACCCGATGTTCCGCCAGATTGCCTTTCTGTCCAAGCGGCTGACGCGTATGGGTTTCTACATGGTGACGGGTGGCGGTCCCGGAGCCATGGAAGCGACGCACTTAGGCGCCTGGATGGCTGAGTTTCTGGACGACGAGCTGGACGACGCCCTCTCGATGCTTTCGGTGGCTCCCCACTTCACAGACCCACAATGGCTGTCGTCGGCATTTCAGGTGATTCAGAAATATCCTCAGAGCAAATACGAGAGCTTAGGCATTCCGACCTGGCTCTACGGCCACGAGCCTTCCACTCCTTTCGCCACCCACATCGCCAAGCTTTTTGAGAACAGCATCCGTGAGGACAGCATCCTCACGCTGGCTTACGGTGGCATCATCTACACTCCAGGCAGCGCCGGCACGATGCAAGAAATCTTCCAAGAGGCGGTTCAGAACCACTACCAGTCGTTCGGTTTCTCCAGTCCGATGGTGTTTCTGGGACGGCAATTCTGGACCGAGGAACTTCCTGCCTACAACTTCCTGGAGGAACTGCAACGCAGGGGCAAATACAAGAACCTGCTGCTGTCGGTGACGGACGAAGCGGAGGATGTGGTGGCTGAATTGCTGAAATTCCAGCACGAGGCCAATGTGTACCCGGATAAGTTCAAGATGGTTTAGGTGATAGACTTTAGACGTTAGACTTTAGGCTTTAGGTGGCCATCCGGACATACAAAAAACATCGCGCTGCGCGCTGGATGAAAAGGATTAAAAGGATTTTTTGACTTCGTCATAAAGTAAGTCCTTACAAGCGGGTGGCAATGCACTTGGGGCAGGTCCCGCAGCCACGACGCAAGATGCAGACCCCTTTGAACTTAGCGTCAGTTGCGTCGGCGTCGTTCCTAGCCTAGCACCTGCCGAGTTCTGCACCACTAATAAGGGTCTCCTTTCAGTCGACACTCCTTGGTGAAGCTAAAGCTTCAGCCGTCGCAAACCGAGCTCCTATTCCGCTCGGTCTTCCCAAAGACATCAAAATGTCTTTGAAAAGCCAAAGGCGTCCCCACTTAACGCACTACGATATTAACGGTATATACGGAAAAAAGGTAGATATGATGATTATTAGACTTTAGACTTTTATTAAAAAACTGGCAAAAACATGGATTTACGAAGGGTAGCGGCAAATTATGTGGTGATGGGTGAGCGGCGCATGATCAACCACGTTGTGGAGATTATGGGCAGCCGCGTGGTGAACTACTATCCCCTGGAGGGCGAGATTGCGCTGACGGAATGGCTCGGCGGGACTATAGAGATCCGCGAGGGCAAGGCATACCGAATCATTGGCGGTAAGGATGGCTCACCCAGCCGGGAGAAACTGCTCACGCAGGAAGAGAATTGCTGTTAGCCGTTTCGGACATAGATGAGTAATGAAAAAAAAATAACTTTCCTAAGTTTGTTCATATTTTGGAGATGTTTTTGTTCGTTTTCGAGGGAGTGATGCGGGCATCATGACTGAGAAAAGGAGCAAAAACAGCCCGAAAGATGAAAGGATTACAAACAATATGGACATATCAAAATGAGGCAAGTTGTTTTTTTATCGTTACTAAACCAAGTCCCTACAAGCAGAAGAGATCATCGAGCAGAACATTGTTTTGAATCAAGTTGACTGCCAATTGGTTTTTCTTTAAAGGATATGTTGTTATCATAGCGACCAAAATTCCCTTTCTTTTCTTCATTTTGCTTTTCAAGCACTCTATCTTATTTTTCAGATTATCAGCCACTGCTTTAGTGATACTGAAGGGTTGATCCGTGTATTTCATCTCACAAAGTGATACCATTTGATCTCCCCGGTCAATAACCATGTCAATTTGCGTATTATGGTTATAGAAAGCAAATGTATTTGTGCTGATTCCCGAAATGCCAAGCGCTTTTTTTATTTGCGGAAGATGGCTCATGCAAAGCCTCTCGAACGACAGTCCACACCAAGTGTGGTATTTTGAAGTTCCTTGCAGGTGCATCCAGTTAGCCGAATCGAACGTCGGTCCACTCTTGAGGAAGGTATGGTAAAATAAACTGAAAAAGTCAATAAGTTGAAAAGTAAAGGAGACATCTCCCACAGCTTTATATTTCCGGATAAAACAGCATTGTTCTAATTCTTCGAGCTTTCGTGTAAGTCCTCCTCCGTCGCTCAGTTTTGTGAATCGGATAATTTCATCACGGGTATAGCCACTTTTCTTTTTTGCCAAAGTTTCAACAATATGTATGTATTCTTCTGATTTTTTAAATAATGATGCATACAAGTTTTGATACTCGTCCTGCAGTAGAGCTGATTCCGAAAAGAAGAGTGCATCGACATTTTGAGCAAGACTTTTAGTTCTGTCGAGCATATCCAAATAATATGGTATCCCTCCCAGAATCATATAACATTCTGCTATCATGCCGTTTTCCCAGTTAATTCCCTTAGAGTTCAAGTAATTCTTTGTCTCCCACAAATTGAAAGGCTGCAATTTCATTTTAAAAGTTAGCCTGTTATGAAGTCCTCCATGGTTTCTCACAATATTCTTAACCAGCCAGGATGCAGCCGACCCACAGACTATTAGAAAAATATCATGACGCGCCGATGCCCATGAGTTCCAGAACAACTCAAGCGCTTTGACAAAATTCGACTTAGGGGTGTCCATCCAAGGCAGTTCATCTAGGAAAACCACTTTTTTTCCATCTTTGCTCATTGTGAGTAATTCCTCAAGTAGATGGAAAGCCTCAAACCAATCCTCTGGTATTTTACTGCCAACATTTTCATTATATCTACTGATGGAGACATAGAAATTCGTCAACTGCTCTTTTCTATTCCCCCTTGCTATTCCTGTCACACTGAAAGCAAAGCGATTATTGAAAAACTCTCTAATCAGAAAGGTCTTTCCCACCCTTCTGCGGCCATAAAC
>R25__coassemble_1379_pt1 | contig 12200 bp, 13 predicted proteins | sample R25__metabat2_high_PE_055 | metagenome-assembled genome bin R25
ACTTCGGCGAAGCCAAAGTGAATTCGAAACGAGAGAAGAGCCAAAATTTATTTGGGCTTTTCCGAGTGAAGAATAACTTCGGCGAAGCCAAAGTGAATTCGAAACGAGAGAAGAGCCAAAATTTATTTGGAATTTTACGACCGAACGTTTTCTTAGTAATGATTAAACAAAGCCGTTTATTTTCATATTCTCTGAGTTTTCACTAATTTTGCAATTAAAATAAACCGGCATTAAGTGCAACAGCATTTACACATGTCCATTTGGCGATATTCCCTCAGACCAAAACAATCAGAATGGAAATAATTCTCCCCCACTTAAACCTGCCCACGTATAATATCCGGCTCCGTGAAGTAGCTGGCAAATACGAGGTGTTCGACCCGTTGCGCCGCAAATATGTGGCACTGACTCCTGAAGAATGGGTGCGTCAGCATTTCGTCAATTTCCTGATTGAGCAGAGGGATTACCCATCCGGTTTGATGGCAAATGAGGTGAGCCTGAATCTCAACGGCCTCTCACGCCGCTGCGACACAGTTGTCTATGACCGTCATGTCAGACCTCGTGTAATCGTGGAATACAAACGCCCCACTGTCCGCATCACCCAGAAGGTGTTTGATCAGATCAGCCGTTACAACATCGTGATGCAAGTGGACTACCTCATCATCAGTAACGGCTTGGATCATTACTGCTGCAAGATGGACTATGAGCACCAGACTTACGCCTTTATCCAGAACATTCCGAATTTTAGTGAAGTGACCTCCGATTGAGGCATCCGAATAAAAAAACAGCGAACGCCCTGCAAGCATTCACCGGCGAAGACTCCGGCCACTTGCAGGGCGTTCGTGGCTTATCGGCCACGCTCTTTTCAGAAAGTCGCTTTCCGTTCAGGAGCTGCGAAGGAGCAGAAACGTGCCGTCCCCTCCGTGACGTAGAGCACCGCCATGTTCCCGTCGTCGGCCTTATACATGGATTTGAGACCTGGATTGCGATTGAGGAACTCCTCCTTCACTTTGATATCGTCGTCGTTCACCAATGTGCCGCTGATCCGGATCCATTCCGTTCCTGAAGGTTTGAGTGCACAGATTTCAAATTTTCCGTTCTTTGCCATCTGCTTGAACACGTCCTTCACCTTTCCTGTCATGATGTAAAGACGTCCATTGATGATTTCCGACACCCCAAACGGCCGAACCCGAGGTTGATCTCCGTCAACCGTGGCGATGTAGAACGTGCCGCATTCTTTCAGATAGGCCTGCACTTCTTCCATCACGCCTTGTGCCGTTTGATTCTCACTCACAGTTGTTTCAATTTTGTCGTTCACTTGATTCTCCACAAATTGTGGAGCTTGGCGCTGTCCGTAGGCTGCTGTAGCCATCAACACCGCTGTTGCAAATAAAAATGTTCTCATATCTCATTGATTTGGTATTGATAATTCAAAAATAATACAACAGATTTCAGAGAAGTCCCCTTACAACTGTTCTGTAAAAACATCTTCAAAAAAAGGAGAAGAGGACATCACGCTTTTATGCTTTTGAAAAGTTTCATGAACCGGCAGAGCGAGGAAAGTCCGAAAAGATTGATAAAGCGTGCCTTCCAACGGAGGGCAGACGAAGAGAGCGAGCTGATCTGACGGATCCTGCGGCGGGGAATGGAAACGGAATCGCCAGTGAGGCGGCACACATCAATCTGTTTGTTGACCAGCTCCATGTAGAAGTTATCGTCTTCGAGCACCTCCGGACATTGGGCCACCACTTTCAAATAGCCCTCAAGCAGCATTCGGATTTGCGTTCCACTCGCCGTGGCTGTTATGCCCTTTTTGTTTGCACAATAATAATAGCGTCATACGGAAGAGGTGGCGAGGCAGCGGCAATGGGCGAACACATCGGGCAAAGTATGCACATCCTCAAAAAGCACTCCCTCAGGATAGTGCACCTCTTTGAAAATGCCGCGCCTGTAGATTTTGTTCCACGCGTAAGTGTGGCAATATCCCCCACCCCTCAGCCAATAATCGCTGAGCGAGCGATATTCATCTTCCCGAAAGTTGAGCATCCGCTCGTCAGGTCCACCATACTGCACACACACTGGAAACTCCAGCACATCATATTCAGGATGAGTGTTCAGAATGGGGAGCAATAGGGCGTAGGTGTTCTCTTCAAGAAAATCATCGGAATCCACGAAGGTGATAAAATCCCCTTCAGATTTTTCTATCCCCATGTTGCGTGCATGGCTCAATCCACCGTTCGGCTGATGCATCACCTCCACGCGGTTGTCTTTCTCAGCCCATTGGTCACAAAGGCGAGATGAATTATCCGTGGAGCCGTCGTCCACAAGAATCACCTGCATGTCGTCCACACCCTGAGCAAGCACACTCCCCACACATCGATCGAGCGTGTCCTGCACATTATATATAGGTATGACGACAGTTATTTTCACTGAACAAACAGTATTGAATGAATATGACAGGCATCTGCCCCTGATGGGCATGCCGAGAAACACACAGGCAAAGATACTACAAATCTGAGAGAAAACAAACGCTTTATTTTGCATTTTGACAAAATATTCGTAACTTTGCATCTGAAAATACGAAATCCCAAACGGATTCAAGATGAAAATACGGGAAATCATTGGAGCCCTTGAACAATTTGCTCCACTGTCCCTGCAGGACGGCTTCGACAATGCTGGAATGCAGATTGGATTAACGGTGGATGCTGAATCGTCAGGGGTATTATTGTGCCTTGACGTGACGGAGGAAGTGGTGGAAGAAGCTAGCGAAAAAGGATGTGACTTGATTGTTAGCCACCATCCACTCATCTTCCATGCACCGAAACGCATCACGGGAGAGGATTACGTGCAGCGCACCATTATCAAAGCCATTCAGAAAGGCATCAACGTGTATGCCAGCCACACGAACTTAGACAACGCCCCTGGCGGGGTGAACTGGAAGATTGCCGACACGCTCGGTCTGACTGAGGTGCGTCCACTGGCAGCCAAGCCAGAGATAGAAGGCGCAGGCAGCGGAGTGATTGGCCGGCTGAAGGAGCCGATGGAACGTGAGGATTTCGTGGTAATGGTGAAAGAGCGTTTCGACGCAGGCAGTGTCCGCTACAACAGCTGGTGCGGTGAGCAAGTGCAGACTGTGGCGGTATGCGGCGGTGCCGGTGCATTTCTAATTCCCGACGCCATTGCTCAGCATGCCGATGTGTTCATCACCGGCGAAATCGGCTATCACCGTTTCTTTGGTTACGACCAACTCATCCAGCTGATGGAAATCGGCCATTTCGAAAGTGAGCAATACACCATCAACTTGCTTGGGCAGATTATCCGCAAAGCATGTCCCGACGTGAGATTACTCGAAACCGAAATTGAGACCAATCCCATCAATTACCTGTAACCTCTCCCCTGCTCCACTCATGGGCAACAACGGGTAATAGGACACCGACATCAAAAACCAAAACAATATCAATATTTATTTATGGCAAAGAAATTAGAGAAGACATCTTCCGAGATGTCGATTGAAGAAAGGTTGAAAAACCTGTATCAGCTTCAGACTTACCTCTCCCAGATTGACAACATCCGCACCATCCGCGGTGAGTTGCCTCTCGAGGTTCAGGACCTTGAAGACGAGGTAGAAGGTCTGCGCACCCGCATCGAGAAAACCACAGCCGAGGCAGAAGAGATCCGCAAGGGACTGGCCAGCTGGCAAGGAGAGATTCAGGTGGCACAGCAGAAGCTGGAGAAATACAAGCAACAGCTCGACAACGTGCGCAACAACCGCGAGTACGACATGATCAACAAGGAGATTGAATATCAGAACTTGGAGATTCAGTTGGCAGAGAAGCGCATCAACGAGGCCAAGCAGGCAGAGAAAAGGAATCAGGAACTCATTGCCAAGAGTCAGGAAGAACTTGAAAACCGCACCCAGGATCTCGAGGTGAAGAAAAACGAACTCGACGAGATTGTCATCGAGACGAAAGCTGAGGAAGACAAGCTCCGCGAGAAAGCCAAGACACTGGAGCTCACCATCGAGCCACGTATTCTTCAGGCATTCAAACGTATCCGCAAGAACAGCCGCAACGGACTTGGCATCGTCTATGTTCAGCGTGACGCCTGCGGTGGTTGCTTCGCCAAGATTCCGCCACAGCGCCAGCTTGACGTGCGTATGCGCAAGAAAGTGATTGTCTGCGAATATTGCGGGCGCATCCTCATCGACCCAGAACTGGCCGGAGTTACTCCTGACGCACCGAAGGAGGAGAAAACCCGTCGTCGTCGGGCCACAAGCAGAAAGAAAGCCACAGAAGGCGAAGACAAGCCAGAATAAAGATGGTTCTCAAGCTCCATCAATGAGACTTGCAGCATTCCTCCTTTTTTCAGTTCTAAAAAAACGTGCAACTATTCCGGTTGCACGTTTTTTTTGATTTTCCATCCCGATGCCGCCACGATGACCGACATGAGAGGACTCAGAATGTTGAAGAAGCAGAAAGGCAGATATACCAGCGTCGGCACGCCGAGCACCGCTGCCTGGGTCATACCGCAGGTGTTCCATGGAATAAGTACGGAAGTGACAGTGGCTGAGTCCTCCGCTGTTCGGCTGAGCAGCCGAGGCTCATAGCCGTTCTTCTCGTAAGCATGCTTGAACAGGTCGGCTGTGAGCACGATAGAGAGGAACTGGTCTCCAGTGACGGCATTGAGGAACACGCCTGAAGAAGCCGTGGCTCCCACAAGGCTGGTGCGGGACTTAGCCATCCGAATGATCACCTTCGTGATGCTCTGCACCATGCGGCTGGCAATCATAACGCTGCCGAAAAGCATGGCGCAGATGATGAGCCAGATGGTGTTGAGCATACCAGCCATTCCACGTGTCGCCACCAGGTCGTTGAGCGAAGTGTCGCCCATGTCGATGTGGGTCTGCCCAAAAAGCATGACCATCAGCCCCTGAATGGTGGACAACACATCTTTCGATTCCTGGCCAGCAATCTCATGCAGGATATCAGGCTGAAAAATCAGTGCCATCACGCCTGCAGCCACCGAAGAGGCGAAAAGTGTGATGAGCGAGGGAACCCGGCGAGCAATGAGGATGCCGGTAAGGAGTGGAACAAGCAATGTCCAGAGCGAGATATTGAATTTCGCCTCCAATCCGTTCACGAAATGGTCCACATTGATTTCAGCGGCTGAATCAAAACAGAATCCTGCAACGAGGAAAATGACCAGCGTGAGACCGAACGAGGGGAAAGTTGTGTACATCATGTAGCGGATGTGTGTGAAAAGGTCAACCCTGACAGTAGATGAAGCCAGAATGGTGGTGTCGCTGAGTGGCGACATCTTATCCCCAAAATAAGCACCTGAAATGATAGCTCCTGCAGTCCATGCTTCAGATATACCCAGTGCCTGCCCTATTCCGAGCAGTGCCACACCGATAGTGGCGATGGTGGTCCAGGAGCTGCCTGAGAGGAGTGATACAAACGCAGAGATGACACACGCCGACACCAGGAAGAAAGATGGTGAGAGGATTTGTATTCCATAGTAGATCAGTGTGGGCACCACCCCACTGATCATCCATGAGCCAGCCAGCATTCCCACGCAGAGAAGGATGACGAGGGTGACGGAAATCTCACCGAAGGTTTTCTGGAACTGGTGTTCAAAATCTTTCCATTTCACCTTGTATTTCGCCATGGCGATGGTGATGCCCACCGCAGAAGCGAAAATCAGCGCCACCTGACTGCCTCCGCTGATGGCATCGCTGTTGAAAATGGTGAGCACGACAGCCAGCATGGCAATCAGTGCCACAATGGGGATGACGGCTATGAGTGGATGAGGAGTCTTGTTCGGCATTGAAAAACTATTTATAGTATATTATATAAGTTCAGGAAAGTTCTCCGCATTCGTCTTGCCAAAGGACTTTCCCACTCAGAATTGCAAATATAAGGAAATAAAAAGAAAAATGAGTATATTATTCAGTTTTCTCATCATTATGCAACTTTTATTTGGTGTTTTAAAATCAATCCGTTATTTTTGTTGTTGAAAATTGCAAACCCTTAAAAAATTCGACTATGAAAAGAAAAAATCTGTTTTTAGCATTCATGGCATTTCTCATAGCCATTCCCTTGACTTCATGTGCGAAGAAACCGAAACTTAGTGGCACTGTGTGGGAATACGACCGCGTTGTAATGATGAACGATGTGGGATACGTGGGGGAAAAAGAGTCCATCATCTTCTCCAGCAAGACCGAGGTAACAATTCTGAAAGAGGAGTGGATACCCACAATCATGGAAGGCACCCCTCGTGAGTTGATTGACCCTGCGACCGGGAAGAGCACCATCATCAAAGGTGAGAAACACCGCACGTCGAAAATGACGAAGAAAGACTTCAAAGGCACTTACACGATGAAAAAGGTAAAAGTGAACGGCAATAAGCTCTACCGTGTTTACATCACCATCGATGGCAAGACTGATGAATATACCATCGACGGCGACGTGATGATTCCTGCCACAACATCTCTCTCCGACCAAAGGATCTTCAAGAAAAAGGAATAACGAGCTAGATTTCTACGATTTAGCAACGATAAAAAAAACATAGAGAAATGAGGACTAAACTACTGACATTATTATTACTGCTTCCGCTGTTGGCATTCGGTCAGCAGCAGAATGATTTTGTGAAAGGAGCCGATGTGGGCTTCCTTACGGGCCAGGAGCGCCGGGGCGTGGTGTTTCACGACCGTGAGGGACGTAATCGTGAGTGCCTGGAACTGTTGAAAACCGATTATCAGATGAGTGCCATCAGGATGCGTGTGTGGGTGAATCCTCGCGGCGGAAACTGCGACAAGCACGAATTATTGGCTATGGGCAAGCGCGCTAAGGCGTTGGGGATGGACTTTATGGTCGATTTCCACTATGCAGACTCCTGGGCAGACCCAGCCAAGCAGCCTATACCCACCGCATGGAGAGAGCACAGCTACGAACAGATGCTAAAAGACGTCCATGACCACACTGTCGATGTGCTCAGCCTGCTGAAAAACAACGGTGTGGAGCCGCGATGGGTGCAGGTGGGCAATGAGACTGCCAACGGTCTGCTATGGCCGATGGGGCACATCGAGAAGAATCCTGAGCAATACGCCGGTTTCATCCGTGCCGGTTATGATGCAGTGAAGGAAGTTTTCCCCAACGCCATCGTCATTATTCACCTCGACCGTGGGCACAAGCAGTCGCTCTACGACTGGAACCTCGACATCGTGCGGAAGTATGGTGGCAAGTTCGACATGGTCGGCATGTCGCTCTACCCCTATTGGGCCAGGAAAGACCATCCTGAACTGAAAGCCGACGACATCATCACCGACTGCATCGCCAACATCCGTCATGTGAGCGAAAAATACGGTTGTGACGTGATGATTGTGGAGACCGGCTATGAAGTGGACGAGCAGCATCCTGAGGTGATGGACGAAGGTCGCCGCCAGCTGACCCGTGTGATTCGTGAAGCACGCACACAAACCGACGGACATTGCCGCGGTGTGTTCTACTGGGAACCGCAATGCCTGCCCGGCGGTTATAAGCTGGGAGCTTTCGACAGCAAAGCCTCCCCCACTGCCATCATGGAAGGATTTGTGGAGAAAGAATGACGGACTCAGCACACTCTTAACATTCTCCTGAGAATAACACAATCATTAGAATTGTCCATCTGAAAAAAAATGATTAAATTTGCATGTTTTTGCAGCAAATTTAATCATTTTGTTTTTGTCAGGGTCAATCCACCTGAGACCGGCTACACCGATGAGGATAAAGCTTTTTGCAGCATCCCCTAACAGAGAAAGACAACCGAATGGCACATAGAAACAACTTTGAATTCCTGACCCAAGGTCCAATCAGCCGTGTGATTCCCACAATGGCGGTACCCACTATCATCAGCATGATGGTGACCAGTTTCTATAACCTTGCCGACACCTATTTCGTGAGTCAGATCAACACCCAGTCCACAGCTGCAGTAGGTGTGGTGTTCACCATCATGAGTTTTTTCCAAGCCTTCGGTTTCTTCTTTGGTCACGGCTCTGGAAACTTTATTTCCCGTGCCTTGGGAGCAAAAGAGAAAGAGAGTCCAGCCGTGATGGCCGCCACCGGCTTCGTGTATGCGTTGGGTTTTGGCATCTTACTGACAGTCATTGGATTGACGTTGCTCACTCCCCTAAGCCGTTGGTTGGGAAGCACTCCCACCATCCTTCCTTATACAGAGCAGTATCTCGGCATCATCCTGCTTGGTGCCCCTTTCATCATCGGCTCGCTGACGTTGAACCTTCAGATGCGGTTTCAAGGTAATGCCGCCTATTCCATGTACGGCATCATGACTGGCGCTGTGCTGAATCTGGCACTCGACCCTTTGTTGATTTTCGCACTTGGCATGGGCATCCGCGGTGCCGCCATCGCCACCGTGGTGAGTCAGATGGTGAGTTTCTTTGTGCTGCTTTGGATGACAGGTCGCCGCGACAACCAGCGCATCATCCTGCGCAAATTCAGTTTCTCATCCATCTACCTGAAAGCCATATTCTCTGGCGGCACGCCATCGCTCACCCGTCAAGGTATCGGCAGCATCGCCTCTCTGACGATGAACCTGGTGGCACGCGGATTCGGCGACGCAGCCATAGCTGGCTTGTCGATTGTTATCCGCATCACCTTCATCATCAACGCAGCCGTCATCGGACTGGGACATGGCTACCAACCGCTCTGCGGTTTCTGCTACGGTGCCAAGCTCTACGACCGTGTGATCCGAGGCTTCTGGTTCACGGTGAAAGCAGGAACCCTGTTTCTGCTTGTCATAACGATTGGCGGATTCGCTTTCTCTGAAGAGGTGATTACCTTGTTCAGAAGCGATCCTGAGGTTGTGGAAATCGGCTCCGCCACCTTGCGTTGGCAGTTTCTCACTCTCTGCCTCTCCCCATTCATCATGCTGAGCAACATGATGATGCAAACCATCAACAAACCACTCTCCGCCAATCTGCTCGCCGCCAGCCGCCGAGGCTTGTTCTACATCCCCGCATTGCTCATCCTCCCCCACTTTTTCGGTCTCGCAGGCTTGGAAGCCAGCCAAGCTGTTGCTGACGTGCTGTCGTTCCTGCTGACAGTGCCAGTCGTGTCTTATGAGTTCGGGCAGATGCGCAGCCAGATGAACCCACCATCCGAGCCTGCCGAACCCGGTCAGCAGGTGTTTGAGGAATAAGGCTTCTGCCACTTGCAAAAACTCAAAGTATAATAAAAAAAAGGCATCAACTTTTGGGTTGACACCTTTTTTCATTTTCTCAGAAATGTTTATTTCTCATCTTTCAGCCTGAACACCCCACGGTTGAAGTCAATCTGCCAGGAATCATAGTAGCGAAGCTGCATCTTTCCGTCTTCGAAAGTGATGGGGAGCATGATGATTTTCGACTGTGGCAGGTCGGGGTCCATCCAGCGGTCGCCTACATAGACGTACACCGTGCCTTCCGTTCCTTTAATCGTCAGGATGGAACTGGCTTGTGTGTCGAACGCAATGTTGTCACCTATATTCTCCAATTCGGACCATCCTGTCTTAATGTTGTGGGACGTGGCTATTTTTGCCTGGTTGGGAGCCCATCCCGTGCATGCGGATGAAATCATATAGTAAGTGTCGCCAATGTGCACGATAGCTGGTGCTTCCCTCCGTTGTCCCTCGCATAGCACGGTCTTGCTGACTGGCTCACGGTAATCGTCCGAAAGTTCAAAAAGGCCAAGGTTTGTGTTTTCATCTGTGGTGGAAATGAAGTAGGCTTTCCCGTCGTTATCAACAAAAACATTGCAGTCGCGCGATTTCGTCCCGAGCGGACGTCCAGTCCACACACATTTGTAAGGCCCCGCCACACTGTCACTCTCAAACACGGCGGCCTCACTGGCACTGTAGTTTCGTGCCTCCCAATGGCACCACACCACAAATTTCCGAGTCTGAGCGTTGTACATCAATTTTGGGCGCTCAATCATACGCGACACGCCGAGTTGCTCATGAGTGACGCGGTTTTGGATAATCTTGCCCTCAAATTTCCATGTGACAAAATCCTCTGTGCTGTAAAGGTTGACATCCGGATTCCACGAACGAGCGCGGTCCTCTCCAATGAGATACCACCGCTTGCCCACTTGGAGGAAATTGCCCCCATGTGCCTGAACCACATATCCTTCAGTGTCGGTCCACTCAATGCCGTTCTTGATGGTGGTCCACTTCTCCTGTTGTGCCCACATCCCAACAGTGGGAATGAGGGTAAGCATGGCTAACATAAAAATTCTTCCCATAAATGATAATTGTGTCATATTGATTTATAAATTGAAACTTAGTCACGGCTGACTTATATAATCACTCCGTCAGAAAGTGCAAGGAAGAGTGAGCAACTGATAAAAAAGTGTACGCGCCATCCGCTGATGCCCTTTGTCATTAGGATGCAGGAGGTCGGTCTGCGCATTATTGAAATACTGTCCATGCTCTGCAATCATAGGGAAAAGTCCGATGGACGCGTTCCAGTCAATGACAGGCACACTCCAGATATTGCCCGCCTCTTTCACAGCCTCGATATAAGGGTCGATGTATTCCCCACACTGATTGGTGTAGGACTCGTCGCACTGCCAATTCTTCTCGTTGGCAAAGAAATTGGATCGGTGAATTGGGGTGAGCAGCACAATCTGCTTGGTTGGGTAGGTGCGTTTGAGTGAATCGAGTGCAATATTGATCCGTCCCCGATAAGTGTCAGAGTTCATGTCGGGAGTGCGTTGCTTTCTCGTAACCAGCCGTTTAGGCTGTCCATGACCATACATCACCTCCGTCTCCCGCTCATTCCACCATTGGCCCACCGGCACCCCGTTGTTGTAGTCATTGGTGCCACAGAAGATGATGATGGCATCCACATCGTCGCCATGTTCCCGCTTCAGTTGGTCGGTCTGCCTTGGGATGTCATTCCACTGGCGACCGCTGACGCCATAGACGTATGGTGTGATGTCAAGCCATTGCTGGAGAAAAGCCCAGAATTTCGTTCCGGCTGCACGGTTGCGTGGATCGGTGATGGAATCGCCGAAATAAGCTACTTTTTTTCCTTGCCAAGGATGGGTGAAAGAAGTCTGCGCATTCATGGTCTGCAACGAAGCGATGAAGAGCAGAAGAGAAAAAATGATTCTGAATTTCATACTGAATTTTTATTATTTAAAATGCTCACAAAAATAAGGAAAAAAAGTCAGAGGTGAAAGAAAAAAAAAGGAAAACTATGAGCAAGGATAGAAAGAAAGAATCTAAGACATTCTTTTGATGTTAAAAAATGTTGGTTATGCGAGAGTTATCGAAAAACTTTGTATCTTTGCCGTAAGAATCTTATTTATCAACCTAAACAAAAAAAACATTCATGAAAAAGATGATCGCCACCATGGCCGCCTGCGCCCTCATGCTGAGCACGACGGCTTTCGGTCAGAGCAACGGCCCACTGACTAAAGAGGCCGACGGCACTTTCGTTGTGAACACCACCACGCTGGGTAAAGGCGTGAAAGGCTACAAAAGCGCCACCCCACTGACGATTTACATCAAGAAAGACAAAATCCAGAAGATTGAGGCGCTGCCAAACAAAGAAACACCTAATTTCTTCAAGAAAGTGGACACCGCCATTCTTCCGAAATGGAATGGTAAGTCCGTGAAGGCCGCCCTGAAGATGAAAGTTGACGCCGTGACCGGTGCCACCCTCTCCAGCAATGCAGTGAAAGAAAACGTAAAACTCGGACTGGAGTATTACCAAAAGAACAAGAAGTAGAAACCCTTCAAATCATAAAAAAATGCAGCGGACATGCCAAAACAAGCATGTTCGCTGCTTTGCATATTATTCAGCACGACTTGTATAAATTTGTGTGTTTTCGCACACAATTATTGATAATTATCAAGAAAATCATAATAATTCATTATTTTTCTATCCAAGCACTTGCAAGTAGCCAAAAAAACCGTAACTTTGCATCGTGTTTTTCATAGTATTAGATTTAAGGTTAACAAGATTGGGGAAAGGCGTTTCCCCTTTTTTTATACCCATGTGCAATTAAGTTGCTCATGGGTATAAATTTTTTAAGGTGGGTTCTACAAATTATGTCGAGGCGTTTTTTGAATTTTAGTCGAGTGAAAAGTGCAAGCTGAAGAAGAAAATGTGTAGCGAGCTACATGACTGATGAGACTTGACACTTTGCACCGAATAAAAACAA
>R25__coassemble_1425_pt1 | contig 11895 bp, 12 predicted proteins | sample R25__metabat2_high_PE_055 | metagenome-assembled genome bin R25
ATCATTGACAAGAGCAGACTTATTGCATAATTCTTAAACCGAACTCACGTTAATTTATAGAACTACCCTATGATAAAAAAGAGATTTTCATTGTTGCTGCTGATTCTATTTTGCTCATTGACGAAAATGTCAGCTCAAGATATCGTGAGTGGTGTTGCATGGTACGACCAGAATGCCCGTACGGTCAATGCCCATGGAGGATGCCTTGTGAGGGAAGGAGATAGATGGTGGTTGTTTGGCGAATGGAAAGGGGATGATTCAAATGCTTTCCAAGGTTTCAGCTGCTATTCATCGGAGAACCTCACTGACTGGCGCTTTGAGCGGTTGGCGCTTCCCGTCCAGCAGAATGGCGTGCTCGGTCCGGATCGAGTGGGAGAGCGTCCGAAAGTGCTGCGGTGTGGTGCCACGGGAAAATATGTGATGTTGGCCCATGCCGACGACTTGGGGTATAAAGATCCGTGCACTGTGGTGGCAGTGGCGGACAGCGTGAACGGTGAGTATCGCCTCCAAGGTCCGCTGCTTTATCATGGGAAACCACTGCGTCATTGGGACATTGGAGCCTTTCAGGACACCGATGGAACAGCCTACCTGCTTGCCCATCACGGACCGATATACCGACTCTCTGCCGACTACCTTTCTGTCGATACGGTGGTGGCGAAAGTGGATGGAGCGGGAGAATCACCCTGTATGTTCAAGGCTGGCGACACTTATTTCTACCTGACATCGAACCTCACCAGCTGGGAACGCAACGACAACTATTACCTCACAGCACCTGCGGTTGAAGGACCATGGACACGTCGCGGACTGTTCTGTCCCGAAGGAACACAGACATGGAACTCCCAATGCAGCTATGTGGCACCGATGGTGGTGCATGGCGACACCCTGTTCATGTATATGGGCGACCGTTGGAGCTATCCGCGTCAGGGCAGTGCCGCCACCTACGTGTGGCAGCCATTGACCATCAACGGAACGGAATTGCAGATACCAGAGTTTCTTTCAAGTTGGAACCCTCAGTCGAAAGCCATGGAGCGCTTCCTGCCCAACTGTCTGCATCAGAATCCAGATGCACTGATTCCCAATCCGTTCAGGGGTTACAAACGGAAAGCCGCCACTTTTAGCGGCAGCACTTCTACCGATGTTTTTGAGTACACGTTCAAAGGCAGCCGTGTGGGATTTGACGGTTCCACGGCCAAGGACTGCGGCTATGCCCGGGTGGAGATTCTCCACCGCAATGGTGAGGTGGCTCATTCGGCTGTGGTGGATTTCTACAGCCTGACTCCGAGCCATGCTCCACGATATCTTTCACCCCGTCTCCCAAAAGGGAAATATATCCTGAGAGTGCAGCCTTTGGGACAGGGAGGTGAGTGGTTCAACAAGCGGGGCGACCGATTTGGCTCTGTGGGAACAAAAGTGAGTATAAACCATGTTTATGTGATGAAATAGAAAGATGAGGAAATACCTTTTGTTATTGTTGTCTCTGGCACTGTATGTTGGTGTGGATGCAACTTCCATTGACCGCAAGGCGGTGGTGAACCGTAACAATCCGCATCTGACGGCTGTGGATACCTTGGGTGCGCTGACTGTGGGTAACGGCCATTTCGCCTTCACCGTCGATGCCACGGGGTTGCAGACATTTCCACAAGCCTATTCGAAAGGGATGCCGCTGGGCACGATGAGCGACTGGGGATGGCATTCGTTTCCCAACACCGAAGGCTACAAGCCGGAGGAAGCTCTGCGTGTCCGTGATTTCGGCCGTGGGCATGAAGAACTTTATGCCTGTGAGTTCCGTGAGCCTGGCCGCCAGCGCGACGCTGCCAACTACCTCCGTCAGAACCCTCACCGCCTGCATTTAGGCTGTTTGGGCTTGAACCTGACCGACCTGTCGAAAGTGAAGGATGTGGATCAAACCCTGGACCTCTGGAATGGATTGATCGACAGCCGTTTCAATTACAACGGTCAACGTTATCATGTGCAGACGGTTTGCAGTCCCGATGCTGCCGAGGTGGGAGTCCGGGTGGAATCCGACGGACCGGTGAGCCTGCGTTTCCAAGTCCCTTATCCCACCGGCAAGCACAGCGACGACGGTTGCGAATGGGGAGTGGGCCGTAAGCACACGGTCTTGGTGCGCTATGAAAAGAATTGTGCCCATGTGAAAGTCAGTATAGATGATACGAAATATCCGGTGACCATCCAATGGAAAGGGAATGTGGAACCGGGCAAGCGAATGCTCCATCACGGACTCACGCTTTGGAGTGACGAAGGAAAGATGGAGGCGGTCATCGCCTACGGAAAGATGAATCGTGGACTGCGCTCTTTCTCCGAATGCCGCAAAGCCGCCAGCCGCTTTTGGAATGCATACTGGAAAAAAGGAGGCATCGTGGACTTTTCCCATGTGTCAGATCCCCGTGCCCGTGAGTTGGAACGGCGGGTGGTGCTGTCGCAATACCTGCTTGCTGTGAACGACGGTGGCGACACCCCGCCTCAAGAGACAGGGCTGACCTATAACTCCTGGTTCGGCAAGTTCCATTTGGAGATGATCTGGTGGCATCAGGCGCAGTTTGCTTTGTGGGGACATCCTGAGATTCTGGAACGCTCCCTGCTCTGGTTTCAGACGGCCGCTCAGATGGGACGTGAGATTGCCCGACGTCAGGGATTCGACGGCATACGGTGGATGAAAATGACATCGCCTGATGCGGCAGAAGCGCCTTCGAATGTGGGGAGTTACCTGATTTGGCAACAACCTCACCTCATCTATCTGGCGGAGCTTCTCTATCGCTGCCAAACCACTGACATCGGCCGCCAGCGTATCATCACCACTTTTGGTCCGTTGGTGGACGAGACAGCACGTTTCATGTACGCTTTCGCCACCTACGAACCCGCAGCCGACCGCTATGTGCTGAAAGGATGCATTCCGGCTCAAGAAACCCTCAAGGCCGACTCCACCGTGAATCCTCCGATGGAACTCAGCTATTGGCATCTGGGACTGCAGATGGCACAGCAATGGCGCGAACGACAAGGAAAGGAACGTGACAGAGGATGGGACAGTGTGATCAGCCGCCTCTCCCCGTTGGCCGCCAATGCTGATTCTCTCTATCTGGCTGCCGAGTCGGCTGTCAACACCTATTCCGACATCCGCTTCACCAGCGACCACCCCGCTGTGCTCGGAGCTGTGGGAATGCTGCCGATGAGCCGTCTGGCATCGGAAAACGTGATGCGCAACACCCTCAACTGGGTGATGGACCATTGGAACTGGGACAAGACTTGGGGTTGGGACTATCCGATGGTGGCGATGTGTGCGGTAAGGATGGGAGAACCAGAAAAGGCAATTGATGCGTTGCTGATGGACCGCCGTACGAACACCTACCTCGTCAACGGACACAATTATCAGGACGGACGCCTGCGGGTCTATCTACCTGGAAACGGAGGATTGCTCACGGCTGTGGGGATGATGCTGGCAGGATGGGACGGCATGGACGCTCACAACCCAGGCTTCCCGGAAAGTTGGGACGTGCGGTGGGAAGGCATCCTGCCCATGCCGTAAGAAAAGTCAAAGCCGCAGTGCCTCTTTTTTTAGTGATTTGTTTTGAAAAGAAAGTTTTTTTACATATCTTTGCGAAGCAAACCTATGTGGAGTTGAGAACCATCTTATAACGTTTAAACTGAAAGGCCTATGAAAGGAAAAAAAAATGTATTCCCTGTGACACTCTTAGCTGTCGTTTTGGCCGTAACCCTGCTCGCAGGCTGTGGTACTCAGAAAATGACAGTGGAAGAGCAGCAGTCAGTGGAGAGACTGGATGCTTCCATCAGCGAAATGAAAGCCCGGATTTCCCAACTTGACGAAAAAATCAGCGAAGTGGAAGCTGAAATCAAGAAACTTGAAGGATTCAAGGTGGATGATCCGCCTCGTCCCCTGCGATGAAAAGCTTCCATGAGTTTGAACCACCAAAATAGAACATAATATGAAAAAACTGCATAAGACAATCGCAATGATGGCTTCCAGCCTGCTGGTTCTGTTGGGATTTGGCAGTTGCCGTACAGCGGGGAATGCTGTGAAGGACAAGATTAAAGAGAAAGAGGCACAGGTGGCGGAACTTAAGAATCAGGTGAAGGAAAAACAGAAAAAGCTGTATAATTTGCAATCAAAGCATGCACTACTCAAGAACGCCATCGAGAACCGTGCCAAGGTGTATGGTCCTCCACCTGCTAAAGTGATTGTGATCAAAAAATGAAAGAGGACATGGGACGAAAGTTGAAGAAACGTTTGATCGCCTTGCTTTCGGGTATGATTATCCTCCTTGGTTTCTGTGGCTGCAAGTCTGTAAATATAGGAGGAGGTGCCAAGGTGTATGGTCCCCCACCTCCTAAAGAAGAGATTCAGAATCAATAACTAACACATACAATGGGAAAAAAACTGACAAAACGTTTGCTTTCGATGGCTTCCGGCCTGATTGTCCTGCTGGGCTTTGGCAGTTGCAAAACGCAGAAGTACACCATCCCAGGACAGGCTGCCATACAAGAGCGGCAGGAAGAACTGTGGAAGCTTGATGCTCAGCGGGCGGAGAAGGAAGCAAGGCTCATTGATCTTACGCAAAAGAAGGAGCGAATAATCCAGCAGATGAATATCCCGAAGACGGTTTATGGACCGCCGCCTGTTGAAAGGAAAAAGTGAGACTCTGGCTTTCGGATGACTGTGGAACCTTTAGAAACGATTTAAGACAAGTGGAAATACTTTCATTTATTATTGGTATATTGATTGGCGTTGCCGTTGGCATCGCCATCTTTTTCGTATTGAGGAGCAAGTGGAAAGAGAAGAATGGTATGTTCTCCGAAGAGATTGAGCGTCTGCGCGGCAACCTGAAAACCAGCACGGGCCAGCTGATTCTCATGCAGCGGGAGAACACCGAACTGACGGGGCGTGCCAGCTCGCTCCAGACCAAAGTGGACTCGCTCGACAGCCAGTTGGCTGCCGAGCGGGAGAGTCATAGGCTGCATGCGGAGAAGATGGAGGAGGATCTGCGCAACCGTCTTGAGGAGGAGCGTGCGCACTCTAAAGAACTCCGTGAGGAGAGTGACCGTCAATGGAATGAAAAGTTCGAGGCCATGCGTCAGGAGATGCAACGTGCCGCTGCCGAGCAACTGGCTCAGCGCCAGAGTTCCCTGCAGGAAACCAACCGCCAGCAGTTGGACGAATTGCTGAAACCGGTGAAGGAGCAGTTTGAGGCGTTCAAGAAGTCGGTGGATGCGAGCCGCACGAGCAGTGAGGTGAACAAGACGGAGTTGAAAGAGACTTTCGTCCACTTGATGGACAGTTTTGAGAAGGTACAGCGCGAAGCGGTCAGCTCGCTGCGTGAGCAGACTGAGCGTATCGGCAACGATGCCGTGAACCTGACCAAGGCGTTGAAAGGCGAGAACAAAACCCAAGGCGACTGGGGCGAGATGGTGCTGGAGACGTTGCTCGAAGCGAGTGGACTGCATAAGGACGAGGAATATTTCGTGCAGCAGAACGTGAAGGATGAGGCTGGCAACAACCTCCGCCCTGATGTGGTGGTGAAGTTCCCTGAGGGTAGGAGTGTGGTGATTGACTCGAAGGTGTCGCTCACGGCTTACGCCAATGCTGTGGCTGCTGAGGCCGATGAGGAGCGGGAGCAATATCTGAAGGAGCACGTAAAGAGCATGCAGAAGCATGTGGATGAATTGGCTGGCAAGAACTACGACAAGATGTTGGGGCAGTCCATCGGATTCGTGTTGATGTTTGTTCCCAATGAGAACAGCTATATAGCTGCGATGAAGCAGAATCCCGACCTTGGACGGTATGCTTATAAGAAAAACATCATCATCATCTCACCGAGCAACCTGCAAATCACGCTGCTCATCGCCTACAACCTGTGGCAGATTGACCGTCAGAGCCGTAACGTGGAGAAAATCGTGAAAAGCGCCACCGATCTCTACGACAAGGTGGCGGGGATGTCGGAGACATTCGAGGATATTGGTAACCAAATCACCCGCTTGAACGACACCTATCAGAAAGCGCACAGCCAGCTCTACACCGGCAAGGGAAATGTGATGAACCGCTTGGAGGGTCTCCGGAAGATGGGCATCACCCCAAAGAAGCAAATCAAAGGTGATGTGGATGGGGATTAGGAATATGTACGATGTCCCTCATTTGATTGTACGGAAAAACAAGTGGTGCCATATCTTTTGGACACAGTTTTTGGAGCCATTTTGGACGAACGGCCGCTAAGATGTTATTCAATGGCTACGGGGGGACGAACTCCACTCGCAGAAGATATTTTGATATCTTCGGTGAGGGGAGGTGGTGCAGAACTCGGCAGGTGCGAGGCTAAGACATGACGCCGAAGCAACTGACGCTAAGTTCAAAGGGGTCTGCATCCTGCGTCGTGTAACGGGACTAGGAAGTCAATTTCAATAAACAGCAACGCCGCAGGGAACTAATGTCTCTGCGGCGTTGCTGTATGTGTTTGTGATGGCTTCTTATCCGTTTGCCTTGGCCTTGAATGCCATGGCATAGAGCTTCATTTGCTTGAGCATGGCGAGCAGACCGTTGCTGCGGGTAGGGGAGAGATGCTCACGAAGACCGATGTCCTCGATGAAATGGAGGTCGGCATTGAGAATCTCATCTGGGGTATGACCGGAAAGGACGCTGATAAGGAGCGTGACGATTCCTTTCACGATGAGCGCGTCGCTCTCTGCCTGAAACACCACGTTGCCCGACTCGTCGAGCGCGGCGGTGAGCCACACGCGGCTCTGGCAGCCATCGATGAGGTTGCTCTCGTTTTTCTCCTTCTCGGGAAGCGGCTCCTGCTCGCTGCCTATGTCAATCAGCAACTGATAGCGGTCCATCCAGTCGTCATAGTCCTGAAATTCCTCCACCACCTGCTGCTGCAGTTCTTCAATACTCATGTCTGATAGGTTGTGTTGCTGAAAAACCTTTACGGTTTTCCCATATATCCTTGCTTGCAGGATGATGGGAAAACCGTAAATCGTATTGTCTCGTCTGGATGTCAGATTACATCATTCCACCCATGCCGGCACCGCCCATTGGCATTTCCGGTTTGTCTTCCTTCTGGTCAACAATCACGCACTCAGTGGTGAGGAACATGCCGGCGATGGAAGCGGCGTTCTCCAAAGCCACACGGGTAACCTTGGCTGGGTCGATGATTCCGCTCGCACGGAGGTTCTCATACACGTCCTTACGGGCGTTGTAGCCGAAGTCGCCTTCGCCCTCGCGTACTTTCTGAACCACTACAGAGCCTTCCAAACCTGCGTTCTCCACAATCTGACGCAACGGCTCCTCGATGGCGCGCTCAATGATCTTGATACCTGTGGTCTCATCTGCGTTGTCGCCTTCCATGCCTTCAAGGCAAGGGATGGCACGGATGTAGGCCACACCACCTCCAGGAACGATACCTTCCTCGATAGCGGCACGGGTGGCGCACAGAGCGTCGTCAACGCGGTCTTTCTTCTCTTTCATCTCCACCTCGCTGGCTGCACCCACGTAGAGCACTGCCACACCGCCGGAGAGCTTTGCCAAACGCTCCTGAAGCTTCTCTTTGTCATAAGACGAAGTGGTGTTGGCAATCTCATTCTTAATCTGGTTCACGCGGTCCTGAATCAGTTCTTTCTCGCCCTTACCGCCTACGATGGTGGTGTTGTCCTTCGAGATAGTCACCTTCTCAGCGCTACCCAGCATCTCAACGGTGGCCTGTTCGAGCTTCAAGCCCTTCTCTTCGCTGATCACCACACCGCCGGTGAGCACTGCGATGTCTTCGAGCATGGCCTTGCGGCGGTCGCCGAAACCAGGAGCCTTCACGGCGCAGATCTTCAACTGGCTGCGCAGACGGTTCACAACGAGTGTGGTGAGTGCCTCTGAGTCGATGTCCTCAGCGATGACGAGGAGTGGACGCCCGGTCTGAACGGCTGGCTCCAGGATTGGGAGGAACTCCTTGAGGTTGCTGATTTTCTTATCGTAGATGAGGATGAGCGGTGAGTCCATCACGCACTCCATCTTCTCTGTATCGGTCACGAAATAAGGTGACAGGTAGCCACGGTCGAACTGCATTCCCTCAACCACTCCGATGGTGGTCTCACGGCCTTTTGCCTCTTCGATGGTGATCACACCGTCTTTTGATACCTTACGCATGGCATCGGCAATCAGCTTACCGATTTCCTGGTCGTTGTTGGCGCTCACGGTTGCCACCTGCTCAATCTTGTCGTAGTCGTCGCCTACGGTCTCACTCTGTGACTTGATGTGCTCCACCACCTTGGCAACGGCCTTGTCGATACCGCGTTTCAAATCCATAGGATTGGCACCGGCAGCCACGTTCTTCAGTCCGGTTGAGCAGATGCTCTGTGCCAGCACAGTTGCTGTGGTGGTTCCGTCTCCAGCGTCGTCACCAGTCTTGCTTGCAACGCTCTTCACGAGTTGAGCACCTGTGTTCTGGAATGGCTCAGCCAACTCAATCTCCTTGGCAACGGTTACACCGTCCTTGGTGATTTGAGGAGCACCGAATTTCTTCTCGATAATGACGTTACGGCCTTTAGGACCGAGAGTGACCTTCACGGCGTTTGCCAGCTGGTCAACGCCCTGCTTCAGTTGTTCGCGGGCTTCAATGTTGAATTTAATATCTTTTGCCATGATTATTCAAATTTTGATAGTTGATAAAAAATAACTGCCGTTCCTTTGTGATTATCCAAGGATGGCGAGCACGTCGCTTTGACGCATGATGAGATACTTCACACCTTGGTATTCAAGCTCGGTTCCTGCATATTTGCCGTAAAGCACCTTGTCGCCCACCTTGAGCACCATCTCTTCGTCTTTTGTGCCGTTGCCTGCTGCAACAATCTCGCCCTGAAGGGGTTTCTCCTTGGCGGTGTCAGGGATGATGATGCCGCCGATGGTCTTCTCTTCTGCCGGAGCCGGAAGAATGAGAACTCTGTCTGCTAATGGTTTGATGTTCATAATGATTTGTTTTTTTATATTGTTTTAAAAAAAATCGGTTTGAATCTTTGAGAATGCCGTTTTCCTGACATTCAAATCCGTATGATTAACGTGCAAATTTAATGCCACGGCATGATTCTTTTGATAGGCCACAAAAAAGAATGCCAGATGTTGACACGCTGGTTGTCACATCTGACATTTTGTCGTTTTTTCCCGGTTTTGCTCTGCCAATCAATGGCCTTGCAGCACTTCGTCCACCTTCTCGACGATGGCCTCTGGCGTGATGCGGTTCATGCATCTCAGATCATGGAAACGGCATGGCTCCTTGCCGTAGATGGAGCATGGACGGCAAGGGAGGCTGCTGTCCTCGATGATATGGCTCTGTGGCTGTCCCCAAGGCGTGAAGCCTGCTTTCGGGTGTGTGGCACCCCACACTGAGACGGTGGGTGTCCCCACGATGGATGCGATGTGCATGTTCGACGAGTCCATGGCGAGCATGAGGTCGAGCTGCGACATCAGCAGCATCTCGTCGTGCAGACCTTTCATTTTTCCGCAGATGCTGACCACCCGGTTGCCTTCTTCCCAGTCTGACAGCACCTCCGACTCATGTTTCCCTGCTCCAAAGAGGAAGACACGCATTCCTCTGCCCGACAGCGTTTTCACCACCTCATGCATCTTGGAGAGCGGATAGACTTTGTTTTCGTGGGCGGCGAACGGTGCCACGCCCACCCAGCGCTCTTCCTCCGGCTTCTTGCCAAAAAGGTCGGTCACAGCCGACAGGTCTTCGGCCGATGGGTCGAATGCCTGCTTATAGCTCAGGCTGACTGGCATGCCCAACTGGCTGAGCACCTGTGCATAGCGGTCGGTCATCGCCGGTAGCGGCGCATGGGTCTGCCCCTGTCCGATGAGTTCCTTTTTCTCCCTGCGGCCCTTGTCAATCACTGCCACGGGTATGCCGGCAAAGCGGAAGCGGGTGCGCAGGTATTTGCTCCTGAGCACGTCGTGCATGTCTGCCACAGCATCGAACTGCATGGGCTTGAGTCGTGCATACAGACGTCCCAAGCCTCTCAGCCCCTCGTAGTCCTTGAGGTTCACTCCGAGGGTCTCCACGTTAGAGGGCATCCAGTCGAAGAAAGGGGTAAGCCGCTCGCGGGTGAGGAGGGTGATGGAGGTGTCGGGATACTGAGTGGCAAGGTCATGAACCACGGGAACGAGCATGGCTACGTCGCCCATGGCTGAAAACCGGATGATGAGGAGTTTCTTGGTCATTTCTTTCCGTAAAGCACAGGATTGGTGCTCGGGTCGTTGTACATCTTCATCTGCTTGTACACCTTCATGTATTTGCGGCCTGCCTCAATGTCGGCCAGCAGCTGGTCGATGGCGGTGGAGAGGTCTTTTTTCTGCTCCATCAGCACGTCGAGTTTCTTCTGGCATTTCTCGATATGCTCAGCCGATGCGTCGGTGCGTTGGGTCTGCTCTTTCATGTGGTAAATCTTCAGGGCCAGGATACTGAGACGATCGACTGCCCAAGCGGGGCTCTCGGTGTTGATGGTGGCTCCGTCGAGCACCTGCACGTCCTTGTATTTGTCGAGGAAATAGCTGTCGATCATCTCCACCAGGTCGGTGCGGTCCTGATTGCTCTTGTCAATCCGCCTCTTGAGCTTGATGCCTTCCACGGGGTCGATGTCCGGCTCGCGGATGATGTCCTCAAAATGCCACTGAACGGTGTCGATCCAGTTCTTCAAATAGAGGTAATACTCAATGGTGCCCACCTCATACGGATTCTCGATAGGCTGATCCACATTGTCGTATTTGTGATAGTCGTTGATTGCCTGTTCGAAGATAGGCATGGATAATTCAGTAAAAGTCATAAGTCTTATTGTTGTGTGATTGTGATGGTTGTATTGATCTTCTCACCCCAACGGCTATGTGACGACCGATGCGGGGTATATAATAATTTATCATTATAATGCAAATCTATATAAACTTATTGACTTTTACAAGAAAAAACGGAAAAAAACGTTAACTTTGCGGTCATGAAAGCAGTGATAGACGATAAGATTCCCTCCTGTTTTTCTGAATGAGACACCCAAATCAGTTTTGAGCAATATCTACCAGTAATCTTTGTTCATCCGTCATCTGTAGTAATGTGGTTCTTTCTTCCTTTGTTTCTGGAAGTGTGTAAGTTATTGAATATATATTCTTGGTCAACTCCCTTGCTTCGTTGAGCGAAAAAGGCATATTTGATGCTTTTAGCCTCCGCTCCAACTCAAGCATGATGGTATATGCTGTGAAACAGATACAGATATGTCCCTCTATACGATTTCGTAGTCTGTGATAAATTGGTCTTATTCGTAAATCCGTTTTATTCATTCGAAATGCCCGTTCAATGAACCACAGATTATGATAGTTCGCTACAATCTTTTTTGGTGGCAGTTTTGAATTTGTGACATACGCTTTGATACCATCCCATGCGGCATCAGACTCAAACCGTTCATAATCGATAGAAATTCTCACATTGCCTTCCATACGGAGGTATTTGTTGTAGCCACGGTTGTTGATATTGTTCTTGGTCAGCCTGCCCGCACCCAGTTTCTTCTCTAATCGCCGGAGTCCGTCCCTTCTGTTTTTGGCATCATTTCTTGCTCTTGCATCACTCATTGACACAACTATACGACGTTTGTCCTTGCGTATGAATGAGCGCACCTGCCCGTCCCTGAGTCTCATGGAAAGAATCTTTTCCTTCACATCTGCACTGTCATTCTTAGGTCTCGCACCTAATATATACTGATAGCCGGCCTGGTCAAAGGCGTCTATGTTATTTTTAGAAAGCAGACCGGCGTCAGCAATGACAACCGGATGATCGAAGCCGAATCTTGCAGCCAGAGATTCCACCATCGGAATCAGTGTCTTGCTCTCATGAATATTGCCCTCGA